>Ga0209780_1004168_pt1 | contig 11052 bp, 8 predicted proteins | sample WorMetexBAHAMAS2_FD_187384 | JGI IMG/M metagenome (GOLD analysis project Ga0209780, IMG submission 187384) | Marine gutless worms symbiont microbial communities from Max Planck institute for Marine Microbiology, Germany - Inanidrilus exumae... | ecosystem: Host-associated > Annelida > Digestive...
GCGACAGTGTTGTGAACACACTATTTAAGCAATAATCACTTAATATCTAGACTTCTGAAGCATAAAATCATCTTAAAAGTAACTTTTAAAACACAACCCCGTTGTTTACGTCGTGACCATAGACTATTCATAGTCATAGACTATAACTTTGAGATATGTGAACCGATTTTATAGATTTTTGGGAAAAAATGTTACCGGCACTGAGAAAGTAAGCAAATCAAAAGATGCTCTTTTTCCAGTGCTTATGCAGTCTACACTACCTATTGAAATAGGTAACCCGAAAAGTGTATCTTTTCACCTAAACGCTTTGCCAACAAACACAAAAACACATTCAAATTATCACGCAGCTATTAATGAACCACCCGTCATTCACAAAACGACTGACTGTGTGCACCAAGCAAGACCTAGGAAGAGAGCATAGCATCTTGCCGTCTGTTACTCACAAGCGCGATCGATATTTACCAAGTCTGTCACGGTGCGGTCGCTGTGTCCAAAATGGGAGTTATTCTCGAATGAAAGAGGACAGTGTTACTGGGATGTCAACGAATATTAGATGTTATTAAGCACGTTGCGGATAACATTATTTCGTCTTTCTGTAAGACAGCACACCGGTGCATTGCGCGCACAACACAGTCCAACTGCTGCAGTGAGAAATTCTCCAGCTATGGCGAACCGAACAGCCCACAATTGAATAATTTGAATTCCATTGATTACGAGATCTATGGAGCCATACGACAGCATGAATATCATAGTATGAATTGTTAGTCCACAATATTGAAGATATCAAGCAGTGACTGGCAACGCAGTAATACAGCATTTGAATGAAAAGACGCAATTTCTGTGTTGTGCCAGGTAGTGCAAACGCACTAGTTAGGTGGGTGGGAGAAACAAAGCATCTTTTGATTAATTTCCCAATAACCTCAGTAACAATTCTGCCAAAAATCACCAAAATCCGCTCACGTTGTCAAAGTTATAACAAGTAAAAGGTATCAAGTTTTTTGCGACACGCTATATTATACTGGCCACCATTAACGGACGATCATTGAATCCACACGATTCATTCCGCAAACGATGTTATACACAGAGAAAACGTGGACCACACGTTAATGGAACTATTATCGGCCAGGCGCTTGTGAAAGGGTCCATCACAGAAGGGGAAGGGTGGGTTAGCAATTTGTTATATGCATTATATGGGAATGGGCGAGCGCCGAGTGCTATTTACTCATTACCCATCAGTTCGGTGGTCCAGATAAAGCAATCACTATGGTGTGTGTCTGCCTGAGTGTTCGGACAATACGTTTCGAACTAAATGCCATGTGTCGAAATAACACTAACTCAATCAATCGAACTAAATGACCTTGACCTATGGCATGTTGATTCTATTCAAGTTGATCCTATCCATGTCAACTGCGAACGTCAAGGCCATGGGTCAAAGTTCACGGTCACAGAAGAAAAACAACAGCTATAAGCAACTGCTCGGATGGCCGACCGTGGCTGAAATGCGGACCTTATTTAAAACTGTATGGGGTTCAATGGCCGACTGGGTTACGCGACCTTAATAACCTGCCAGCCGTCTTCTCTCTACAATCTCCTCTAAGTATACAAGCCATCACGAGCTCTCCGCTCTTCAACCTAGCAACTTTTCCAATTACCATTCATATCAACTGATTTCGGTTGGCGTGCCTTCAGTTACAGTTCTCTTGCTATATGCAATTGGGTCCATTGGGGCATTCCTACCTCGATTAAGAATTGTTCATCTCTGTACGGTTTTACGCGTCATCTGAAATCCCATCTCATATCCCAACTGAATATCAACAAGGCAATCGTAGATATCAGACTTCGCCCGCTGTGTACAATCGCACCGTGGCTCGATTCTCCCTTACTTCTTTAACCAAAGTCCCATTAACGCTAAATTAACTTGCGATTTTCTACGTCCATGCATCAAAGTCATTGGTATATGTTGTTTCTCCGCCAACGTTCACCGTTACCATAGTAACAATACCAACGGCGACGTGCGTTTCGGTAATTCTTCTACTGGCTTAAGGGTGTCCAAAAATGTGACAACCTTGCATTATATAGGCCAGAAGTAACGATAAGGATCAGAAAGGCCGAGTCTTATCGCCTTCACAGTTACCGTAGGCCTATGCGACATAGTGGCGCGCAACGCTCATCTCGAGTTCCCGGTCGTGAATGACTGAACGAGCCTCTACGGTGAAACTTCCCATTCGATACGATAAAAATGGGTCATTGTGTCGATTTACAGTTACGGTTAGAGTTAGTATTCGAGTATTCCAGTAGGGGTTGGGTTGCGATGCTCACACTGGAAGACGGATAAAGGTAGGACGCCTGTATCGCAAGCGATGGAAGAACGGGTACAAGTTGCCCGTACTCTATACACCGCCAATCAGTCCAGTACTCCAACCGGGACTCCGACAGTCAAACCTGCGACTTCTCGATCGCGAGCGTGACATTTTATAATAATAGAAATAATAATAACAGTAATAACATACATAACTTCACACGGCGTCGGGGTGGCAGGAAAGGTCGTGTCACGTCATGTCATTACCGTCTGTCACTGTGGCGATTGAGTTAAGGTTTTACGTCTCACGGTCTCGCCCGACACAAAATAGGCAATAGGTCATTTCGGAGACGTTCTTTCCAGCCAATCTCTTGGCTTAGTACTGAAAACTAAACCAAACACAACAAAAGCAAACATGCACCCGTAACAAAATATTCTACAATATAAGACTACCACAAAAAAAACTAAAACCAGATTTGGTCACCTCCTACGACATCCGGCCTGGAAACGGAACGGGTGTATTCTAGAAGGAGTAGATAGATGAATCAGGAAGTAAACGAGTAAGGAAGTAAATAAGTAAGGAAGAAGCTAGAAGAAACTAAGGAAGACAGAAAGCGAGGAAGGAAGTTAAGTAAACACACTAACAATTAATATGGCGCTGAAATCAACAAAAGAATCACGGCGCATTACTGCCCCAGAGCCCGTATGGGAAGTCTAACACTATGGGCTTACAATATCAACTGCAACTAATAGGCAAATGCTATCGAACTTCAGCATTAGCTTAGTCAGTCTGCAAAAAAGTCAGCGAAACACGCAGTGCATTGAGTCGACATAATATATTGTGAAATCGGAGCAATACATCAGAGAAACATGTCTGTGATCAGCATTCTTACAGTAGAGATTCGTGAACGACTTATTTTGCCTTAAACTGTAAAGTTCATAATTTCTGTCCACACTTATTACTGAAACAGCTTAACTGGATAAATTTAGTTAAATTACAAGAAATGAATATTTTCTGACGAGAATACACAGAACTTTGTGACTGTACTCTGCTATGTTAATGCTAATAAACCTTGCGCTGAATGAGCTACACAATCTTCTTTTACGTTTATCAGTGATAAAAACAAACAGCCCAAAATATTAACTACTGAACAACAATAAAGCCATAACAACATTATCGTAGAATGCCGACTGTAACGCTGGCTTGTACACCACTTAATGCCACAGCTGAAAATTCTGTTTATTCTGTAAAAAAAACCACAAAGCATAATTGCCAATTTGCAATTCATCTCAAAGTTGTCAGCCTATCCAGTCAGTTATCTGAACACAGCAGCGCAGGAGCGACTAATAAACAGGCGGTCAAAGAATTTTGACGAAAGGCAGCATCACATGTCATTCCATTATCGAGAACTGAACGATGCCTTTTGCTGCACGACGTTACTGACAACTGAATAATCCTTTTTTTGTAGAGACTCAATGCTTTTTAATGGGCCGGACAACCCCCAACAATAGCGTATTCTGTGGGGGGATCGTGACTCCCATCTAATACATGGTTCTTTGGGCCCACCCGAGTTTACCCTCCAAGTGGAATCTCGATCAGTTTAGATGTGTGCTCATGAACGTGACCAACAGACAGACAGACACAAACGCACGCCACGTTAATGACGTGGTGTGTAATACCACCCACGCTTCTCCGTTTGTAGCTAGTTAGTTAGTTAGTTGGAGTTTAACGTCCCTTTCAGCACAAATAAAGCTATATCAGAGACAAAAGGTCAAGGGTGGAGAGCTATCCCTACCCAGTGAAGGAAGGCCAGCGATATGTTAACCTCAAACCTGGCCGCCTTTTTGTTCAGCAGCCACCAAAAAAGGGAAAGGGATCGAGAGGCTCATTTAAATTATTATGCTAGCGCCTACAACAGGGGAAGACAACTATCGAACCGCAAGACTAAACTAAACCAAATGCAACAAAACACCAGAATAAATCTTAAGTATGCAATACAGATAACACAAAATTAACGGAACAAACTAAATCCAGGTTCGATCACTTATTACAACCTCCGGCCTGGAAACGAAGTGGTGACTATTCGCGTAGAAAGGGAAGGGATGGACAAAAGAAAAAAATAGGTAAAGCGAACGAGAAAAGGAAAAAAGGGAAAAAGTAAAATAAAGCAAAAAATGAAGTGAATGGACAAGGGAGGAAAAGGCAGGAAAGGGAGTATCTCGGCCGCACGCGAGGTTCCGTTTGTAGCTACTGCTGCAATGAAGCCTAAAAATCCACTAAAGCTAAATTGTGACCGGACTCAGTCACAAAGTCAGACAATATATGGAATGAGCTTTCTGTGTATGCAAACACTGGCTGACCTCTACATATACACATTATAATAACAAAAGACACCTATTTACATCAACATCATCAAAGATGCGGTCCACGCTTAAACAACACATCAACTCTACACATCGGTTGTTAATTGTATCGCATCTGACTGCCTACAGCACACGCTGTGCTATTCAAGAAAACAACATAATTTTACTGCTAACATAGTAGAAACATCAAAAAAGACCAACAACAGCCATCTGTGCAACAACACACTGACAACATCTGACAAGAGAGACACAGACGGACGACGTCTAAAAATAGCATGTCGTTGAAATCAGGATTAGTGTCACATGTGGACAACTATCGTCACGTGAGTTGCGATCTCAGGGAACTGTCAAGACTTTATCCCCTCATGTGCCATTCAAAGATGTGAAAACACAAACATGATTATACTCGATACTGCACCATCTAGGGCCCACCAGAAATGCACATCTATTAACAGAGTCAACGCAAATAGTATGTACAAATTACCAGAAATCGAGAATACTGGTTATAACTTAATTTTAACCCTCACGCAATCCACATACGAAACCTTTATTGTCCGACTTCGGGAATTTAGCAAAAGGCAAGATATTACAACTTAGTAGAGGAAAATGCAACAATGTCAACAAGAAGGAGGTTGAGTGCTGAAACAGTGTTGTAAACATGTAAAGAAGATAATGCGGGACACCATACTAAAAATATGTAGCAGAGAATGTGCATAACTAGAATCGAAACATTTTCCGCTACTAACCACCTTCCGGGAGTAAAGTAATTAAAAGTATTCTAGAAATATCAGACTTATCAGTACCTCATACAGACCAACACAAGAACAATGCACATTGCACACACAACATTTACCACTTCCGACATTCATCTATTTTCACTTATACAGATTTACAAAAGAACGTTGACATTATATTAATACTTAAAACACAGACGTGGTTGCATGACAACAGTAAGCAATTTCAGAAAATAGGAATGTAGCTATCAATCTTAGCACGATGTCTCTGCGAAACACATTCAGCAATCCAGATGATGTTGCGATTCTCCTGCTCTTTCAGCTTCACGAAAGCATAGAAAATTCCAAAATGAAACTGGTTCATGAATGCATTCTTCATCAACTTCACCTGCAAAATAACATGCGACAACTTTCAAACGATGCTCCATGCAGGCAGTCGGACCGTTTCTGCGACACCCGGTAACGGGGGTTTTCTAGGTTTTTCACAAACAAATCTGTTGTTTTCATCCACTTTGAGGCCACAGGAAGCGATCTGAGAGGAATCACCCTCCATTTCAAAGATTCCATACAATCTTGTTGTTGTTGTCGTGGGTGTGTATACAAACCATGTGTTCAGCCGCAGGACAGCAACATCATTAGCCGAGTGAAGCCACTGCAGACCATCCTCCAGCTTGGTCTGTGGCACCTCCAGCTTGGTCTGTGGCACCTCCAGCTTGGTCTGTGGCACCTCCAGCTTGGTCTGTGGCACCTCCAGCTTGGTCTTGGCAGCTGATAATGAGTACTACTGTTTCTTATTTGCCACAACGACAGATGTCAGTTGTTGGAAGGCTCCACTTTTTATGGCAGGATGCCTAGTGGCCTTGGTTAGTTGGGAAGATGTTTACTAGTGACCAGTAACGTTGTGGCAGACCAAATCCTAGTCGCCAGATTGTGAGGATCATCCACTAGGGGAAAATTTGCCGCCAAATGTGACTTCCAACCATCTTAACACTGACTGGTAATGTTTATGGGATAAATGTACGAATGTCTGACCAAAGAGGTCTGCATGATGGCCGACAATTTCGTGCAGGAAGAAACATATAGTTGAGTAGAGGCCACTCTTTACGTAGGGTATGGTATTGTAGAGTTTAACGTCCCACTCGACACATTATAGGTCATTTTGGAGACGATTTTACAGATGACCCAACAAACAGTGTAATAGCACTGAAAAATAATAGTCTTCCAGGTCAAGGGCAAATCCAACAGGCTCAGCACACTAAAAGGTAAAGAAAAGGATGTAATCACAAAATTTGTTCCACATATAGCACCAAGTACACCAAAGACACAGAGGCACTCGGAAGACAGCTAAGCCAAGCAAGATCAAAGCTCGATCCAGTCGACCGTGTATGAACTACTCATTATATAGCTATGCATAAGATGTGCACAATTATGATGCACAACAGCACAGAGCTGGTCAAATAATCTCCCCTCTTACCCTCCAGACAATCACCATAGCTCGGATGTTGTCCGTTGGAGGGGAGGGGGCTCTTTACGTAGGGCTGTCTTCTCAAGCAGCCTGTCCACTGCAGCTTGATGCCCAAGTACTGTTGACTCAATGTTTGCTAGAACTGGTAATCATGGGAGCGCCGCAGAGCACAAGGTCCCAGTGATGAGGCGCATGGTCAGTTGAGCTGAACGTCAACAAGGTCTGTAAGCGATGAGCTACAATAATGTATCGGACACCTGACGGCTTCATCCGTCTACAGAAAATGCTAGGATGACCTACGCCACAATGCAGTGCTGTGTGCAAGGCCAAGGCGTGGGCAGTGGATGGTCACGTCTGAGTAGAAGCAGCCCAGAATGGTCTGATGGCGACAAACGTGTTCAACGTCCATCTGCCATACCGTAAAGAGCCCCCTCCCCTCCAAGAGACAACATCTGAGCTATGGTGATTGTCTGGAGGGTAGTGTGTCACGGATACAAAGGTGGTATGAAGAACTCTGTAGGTGCAGAGGGGTTGGGAGTATGGAGTAGCTCAATCCTTGAAATAGTCTATTTGCACTTCCCTTCACAATGACAAGAACAAATTGCTAACAACTCGACATTATGTGCTCAAAAATAAACGGTACGGCAGTTGCTGTTGCTGGGCCATCCATACCAGCAGCGCGCCAATGTGTTTAATATCTACTACAGCCGATCACTTGCCATGGTCAACAGACATATCAATATGAAGTATCTAGCTTCATCTGTAACAAAAGGTAGGAAAAGCAACTGAAAATTTACAAATAAGGATAGTCAAGGGTGCATAGACATCAGAACCAGGAATACAGGGGGTTCGGGCCCCTCACTTTCTTCAAAAATGGGGCGTGGTTCCCTCACTTTTGCATCAGTTATTGCATTGCCAACATTGTAACAGACCATTTCATTCTCAGAAACTAATAATTACATTAGTAATATTGTGTAAAAATCTACAATACAAATGAGCCACCTCTGCAGAGACGTATGGGGGCATCATATAAAAGTGGGAGGGACAACCCAAAAATTTTTTATGGCCCCTCACATATAAATTGCTTCAGACACACCAAACAACCATGTCACTAACACTGTAAAACAGGGTACACTACAATCAAGGAAGTGATCAAATGTTCTGAATACAAAGTTTATAAAAAAAATCTCCATCAATCAAACCAACACACACCTCATGTTCAAAAAACTTGTCTTCAAGTGTCTTGTCACCAGGATTGTTCCCAGACTCTTCAAACAGAATACGATATTCCTACAAAATGAACATAATGAACATTAATGCTATTAGGTATATTTATATATGTTTCAACAGCGACTTTCCACATTTATTTAGGTTAGCTGATTTAACATTTGTGGGTGCACAGTGTACTTTTAACAGGAAAGGTACTTGTCTGTTGCATTACTGACAGTGGCAACCAGTGATGGCAAGATACCACCTTCAAGATGGCATCTTTATCTGAAAGGATCTTATCTTGTATCTTCAAGATACTTTTGAAAACTATCTTGAAAAAATAAAGATACAAGATACTGTTTCAGCTAGCACCCAAGTTACAAATTGGGGAATATTGTTTTACTGCATGCATGCTCTAGCAGATGGCAACTTGTGCATGCTGATTACAGAGACAATGCGAGAGTTCTCGTCAGTGATGTTACGTATACCATCTCCTTATCATGATACCACAAATAAGTAAAAATACTAAAAAATAGCCCCACACGGGACTGACGGTCGACTCCTACTTACTGCCAACTTCAAAGTCACGTGACACAAAAACTAGCACAAAAATCACAAATCCGGCCCCAATAAGCTTTAGCTATTGTGCCGTAATTTAAGAATCCGTTATCATTTGCCAGCCCCCATTATAAGTGCGGGAGGAGATAGCCGTCAAAAATGGTTAAATTTCTGGCTTTCAATGGCTCGTGATCTTGACCTTGACGTTGGATCGGGTCATACTGCATACTGTCATGCATCACTCATCGACCTCTACCTACATACCAAATTTCACTGAGATCGGAAGAAAATTTTTTCCAGAATCACAACTGTCGTTGTGCCAACTTCAAAGTCACGTGACACAAAAATTTGGACAAAAATCAAATATCCGGCCCCGATACGCTGTAGGTATTGCCCCCTAGATTAAGAATCCGTGGTCATTTGCCAGTCCCCATTATAAATGGGGGAGGAGATAGCCATTGAAAATGGCCAAAATTTCCGACTTTCAGAGGCTCGTGACCTTGACCTTGGATCGGGTCATAATGCATACCATCATGCATCACTCATCGACCTCTACCTACACACCAAATTTCATTGAAATCAAAGAAACTTTTTGTGGACGGATGGACGGACGTACATTCGAGACCCACTTTATTAGAGGAGTCGACCTAACCAGAAGACAGACTTCGACAAGCGTTGACGTGGATGCCTTCGCCAACTCAACGGCCTGCTGTTATCTTGACCTTTGACCTCCAAAATATAATCAGGTCATCAGCAGGGGCTAGTGAATATTCATTGTAAGTTTCATCGAGATTGCTCAAGCCGTTCATGAGAAATTGTGGTAACACGATCTGTCCGGATAAGTGAATGAACAAACATGGGGGACGGACAGCCCAAAAACATAATGCCTTTGCCGAGACATTCGAGTTGGTTGGTTGGAGTTTAACGGCACTTTCAACACAATTTAGGCCCTATCATGTCTTTAAGGTAGAATTATATTATAAATATTAAAATTTAGTAACTATTAATTCTTGAGGTAAAATAGTTAAAAAGAAACTTGTAACAATAACAGTAGATTTAGATTAAATAACTAAATTAAACTTAAGTACATTACTAAACTGAAAAAGTATAATTTGTGCAAGATCGGTTCTGTTTTCTGTTTATGTCGGGTGGCGAAAGCATAATGAAATAACAACTGTGATGTACAACTTCAAGTAATCCCTGACATCAAGAGTGAGCAGTGAGTAACAAGTAACTGAAATGAAGACTGTGTACTCACACTGTAGAACTCGGCGACAGCCTTGACCTGCTCATAGTCATCCGCACGTGACAGTGCATGCAGTCCGTCGGGATTGAGTTTGCCGCAGCGTGGGTACAACTTAAAGCGGTCGTCACGGCTCAGCTCTGTTCCAAATGAGTTGATGGTAATGATGAACGCTCGCCGATCAGCCTCAAACTATGCAAGTCAATACATGCATCACAGGTTATGTGGTACTGGTAGAACAAGGTGTCGCTCTAAGGGAAACACTACTGGCCCGCCGTCTCGTGCAGTGCTGCCCCCTGGTGAGTTACGTTGCATATGCGAGTATTACAGACGCCGACAGATGACAACAGACGCCAGCGACCGTTACTAGTCTGGCCCCTACACTAAAAACGTGAACAGTTTCAAAAACCACATGATCACCCCGTTCATTAATGCACAGTACACAAACATTTTGCTCAGAAATGCAGACACAAGAAACTATGCAACTTAGAACTATAACCCCATAACTACCGAAAGTTTTGAGGCCAAAAATTTCTATAAACATACTTTCAGCAAACTTGATACGTTTATAGTGATCAACGAGTGAAGTATGTGAACTCATTTCGAAGGAGTGAGGACTAAACTTTTGCTAACGACTTTTTGATACACCATTTCAAAAAACATAAAAAGTCATGTTTTTAAATCTGAAAAAAACGCAAAATACATATTCTCGAACACTGAGGTCAAGTGGGCGATGTTTGCCGGTTTGATGTTAGTCCTCCGAGTTCCATTCAGTGCTTTAATGCTGTGGGTTCAGTGATGGGAAGAAAAACTCAGTGCCGTTTATTGTCAAAGATTCTCTTTTGAAACACGTGAGGATAGAACAGTGAGAGGGCAACAGCGAATACCAAGAAAACAGCCGTAAAACTGGTGCACGTGTGTTTATGACAATGGCAGTGCCTCGGTTGTGGATGGCACTGACTGATGACCGAGAGGCTGTGAAGCCTGAATCAGATACTGTATGATACGGAATGAAATTGCATATTTACAAGGTGCTCAAAAGCTGATAAAAGGGCCAGCTTAATCTGGTGCACGGCACCAAAAACAGCAAAAAATGGAAAACGAGAAAAACTGGGTAGCTTAGAAGAAAAGGTCTGAGGTCTGGCTAATAGTCCATGAATGCATTCGAGGAGAGGGAGGG
>Ga0209780_1004169_pt1 | contig 11052 bp, 4 predicted proteins | sample WorMetexBAHAMAS2_FD_187384 | JGI IMG/M metagenome (GOLD analysis project Ga0209780, IMG submission 187384) | Marine gutless worms symbiont microbial communities from Max Planck institute for Marine Microbiology, Germany - Inanidrilus exumae... | ecosystem: Host-associated > Annelida > Digestive...
CCCCCATTTATAATGGGGGCTGACAAATGACCACGGATTCTTAAATTAGGGGGCAATATCAAAAATTTAACCGGTCAGATTTTTGAAATTCGTCCTCGTTTTCCGTCACGTGACCTCTGAACTTTGGTCCTAACCACGTCTGACGGCCCTAGTCTGCCCTAGCTGAAGTCGACCGTCAGTCTCCGTACGGGACTAATTTTTGTGTTGCTTGCTTTTGTTGTGTTGGGTTTAGTTTCTTCAATATCAAGCCAAGAGATTGGCTGGAAAGAACGTCTCCGAAATGACCTGTTTTGTTGGAGTGGGAAACCTTTACTCAAGTAACTCATGGTCTCGTGCGATCCATGCTGTAGTAGTGATGGTGGCATATGTGACATCGTCGACCAGTGACTTCCAAATTGCTTGCTGTTGTGTACACTTCAGCAGTTGTAACGCTCACAACTGTGATTGATACGGCTGCATACACTGTCCAGATATTTGTCGTCATGTTGCTTGATTGCCGTTTCTTTTGCCTTTTAAACAAATTTTCAAAGCTTTGTCTGGTCGTCACGTGACTCAATTCAAGCTGCCGTGGCACAATCACTGTCATTGTCAGGTTCTTTCTTTCTTGTTTTAATTATAGAATTATTAATACAAAATTATTGGCAATGACAAAATGCATCTTTCAGTTTCATAACAGTGACAACGAGATCACACCATAGTCCCGGTCAAGGACGAGGTCACAAAAAGAATTGTCCATAGTTCAGGCACCCGTAGATGATAAAAAAATAAAAAGGAATGTCTATAGTTCCACATCTGACAGTCATTGACTGTTTCCTTTGCCTTCACTGTATCCAAAACTTCGTGATTCTTTACAAGGCATGCTTAACGTTCTTCTCAGAACCACTTTGCAGCGGCTTCTGTTGCTTTAGCCACACTGTTTCAGATAGTCGATATTGACGTTCACAGATGCGCTTTTTTGAAATTAGTGAAGCGGGATTTTATTGGCGACGTCGACGGCGTCAGTTAGAACTTTACTTAAAGGGATAAGTTTAAAAAAAAGATGTGGTTGATACAAAAGCGGATTGTGTTATCTAGCCTGTTGTCTGGCCTGAATGATGTGAACTGTTTCTCATGTATATTCATAGGTTGCCAACAGTCCGCTGTCTGAGGAGGCAGTTCTGGGTTTTGAGTACGGTATGAGCATTGAGAGTCCACGACTTTTGCCAATCTGGGAAGCACAGTTCGGCGACTTTTTCAACGGCGCACAAATTATCATTGACACGTTCATCACTGGCGGAGAAAGTGAGTAGAAAATTAATGTTTTGTTAATATTAATGGCAGAGTAAATGAATACTCAATATGTGTTAGCATGGCCTTTTCCGCCATTTATCACTGGCCTATGTCACTGTTCCATTGCTTGTAGTTATTGTTATCATAGATGCCCCAATATGGTAGAAGAATATTAAATGGTACCTAAGTGGTAAGATAGTGGTTTTTAATGCGTACATTATGATGCAGTTTGTTAAAAATACACATGAAACAATTTGTGATCTTTAATGGCATGCCGTTATTACCTTGCTTACTGTTTTGTTATGCTTGTCTTTCTGTACTTCTTTTAGTACCATTGCTTGAAAATTTATAGATGAACTTTTTTGGAATTTGGAATTAAGGGATGGCTTGAGTACGAGGAACAGTTGACGAGATTGAGATGATCGTGTTCGCACGGTCTCCGTGCAATAGTTGAGCCTCTTGTTAAATTAATACATCTGCAGCAGTGATGTGAATGTGTTGCTGCAGCAAAATGGTTGCTGCAGAGTGCGTTGACTTTGATTTTACCTCACGGCATTGATGGTGCAGGACCAGAGCATTCATCGAGCAGAATGGAACGATTTCTGCAGGTATCTTTTTGTTTCGTCTACTTACTATGTTCTCTTCTGTGTTTTGACACTGTGCTTGGGTAACAGGACGCCCATCTAGCGTGTATGAAATCTTGTTTTAGTTATTCCACTGTTTTCTGTTTTGTGGAACCTGGCCCATACTGGAAGACCTCTGGGATGATTGGTTAAACGGACAGGAAAGCAAACAACTTACCATGGATCGAGTTTAAATTATTACTGTTTACGTTCTTACTGCTTCTGCAAAGAACATACTGTAGTCAGCAGAATGTTTGCATGTGTGTTGTGTGTGTTGTCTGTATGATATCTCTTTATTAGATAAATAACAAATGACAAACACAAATGTTATATAGGCCTAGAACAATAGCTATAATAGATACAATAATCGAAACATACTTATTACAAAATAGACATCAGGGAATAACAGAGCGTTTACAATGGTTATTTGGGCATATAGGGAATGCATAATTATGTTCATTGGGACATAGTCCAAAGTGCTGCTTTTCTGGTGGAAGTAGGTGTGAGAGACATAGGAAAGGGTTTTGTATATTATTAAATAATCTACTGTCAACCATTCTGTGATATTCTGATACATCACAAATACATGTGAAGTACAAATCCCAAATCGACGAGCTTTCCAAAGAAAGGCATTAATCCTGTTTATTTGTTGACTATTTAAGAAGCAACCACAAGCAGACAAGGCCTAAGATATTCTACTGATAATTAAGGCAACAAATATAATATGCAGTTTATTCTCAGGCAGATGGTAGGTTATTCAGAAAGTTATGAGTGGATGGTGGTGACGCTATTTGGCCTGATCTGCATGTCCACAAGAAAAAAAGTTGATTGTTGTTAATATTTTTAATCTTTAACCTTTATGCTTACAACCGTTTTACTGGCCAAGCAGCAACTTCCAAGACTGTTTTAGACAGTCTTGGAAGTTGCTGCATTTTGCTGGAGTAATATACTTTTTACATGGTAGATGCTACATATGTGGCATGATGGTGCAATAGCCTAGCAATCTAGAGATTGTATGATGGTGTACTGCTGATGCATATAATGATGATGATAATGATGAGGCTGATGACGTAGGCCTGTGACAGCAAGGAGGATGCAGTGGATAGTGACGACGTCAACGTTCAGATAGCATTTCCAACAACTCCCGCACAATATTTCCACCTTCTGAGGAGACAGGTTAAAAAACCTTTTCCGTGACGATATTTAGAACTATGTTGACGTCACAGAGAATTTTATGTTTGTCTAGTTTGAGTTTTATTTTTGTGTCTGGTTTTACGCTTCAGCTTGATGACGTTGATTGACAGTGAAAAATCCATCCAGCCGCATGATCCACAAATCTTGAAAGTTTGCTTTTGTTAAATCCGGCCAGACCCGGTCTATTTCCAGTCAACTAAGCCAGTTGTCAAATCAAATGTCAAATATAGTAGTCATAAATTTTTATATATACACTGTGTCCCAGTAAGTTTGACACCCTTTTATCTAACGTCATAACTTTGTCAAATATAGGCCGATTTTCAATTTTTTTTCGGCATTTTAATAGGCACGAAATTTGTGACAAGTCTGCTATTGAAATTTCCCACAGACCCTAAACATGGCTCTAAACTACCTTGTGAAACGAAAATGTTCACATAATGTAAAAGAACGGCGCACCGCGGCGCACATCCCTAAGCGCGCACATACCTAAGCGTGACGTCATCATCACATCACGTTTTGTAAACAATAAACAAAATGGCGTTCACTAAGGAAGATAAAGTTTTAATTAAAGTGTTGAGACAGGAAAAGGGGTTTGGAGCGAAGATCATTGACTGGGTAGTGAACCAGTGGCGTTCAACAGGAAGGCGGACACTTCGAGCATAAACTTTAGCTACCCTGTTTATGTTTATTCTTGCCTGTTTATAAATTAACTTTGCTCCTTAAAATCTGTACACTTCGTGTGACTAGCTCAGAGCATTTGTCGAAAAAATTGTCATCTTCTTGAATTTCAGCACAAAAATATCCATGTTCGTGTTTTTATTATTAAGCAGCAGCACATTTTGAACATTTTCGTTTCACAATGTAGTTTAGAGACATGTTTAGGGTTTGTGGGAAATTTCAATAGCAGAATTGTCACAAATTTCGTGCCGATTAAAATGCTGAAAAAAAATTTGTAAATCGGCCTATATTTGACAAAGTTATGACGTTAGATAAAAGGGTGTCAAATTTACTGAGACACAGTGTACACTGTGTCTCAAAAAAGTTCCCACCTTTACATTCGCTGTAACTTTGTCAAATCTTAACCAGTGTCTAAATTTTCGCACTGCTGGAAATCGTACAAAATTTGCTACGATACCCATACGACATTACCCACCAAATGCAAACTAATTTCATTTTGAGTTCACCAATTTTAATTCCTCTATGCATGTAATTGTGTATGCTTAGTGTAAAAAACAGAATATTTGAAATATTTAAGCATACAAAGGCATAGCTATTTTCTTTGCTGCCTGGCCGCCTGTCAACTGTGCCTTTGTCTAGCAATTTTTTCAACTGCTTATTAACACCACATTTTGTCTATCTTTTCTCAGGAACTTCGTCTGTCAGCCTCTTTGCTGTGTAGTCTTTCAAATACAAACTTTTTATCAAAATCGTGTCCTCATTGCTGAATACCATGTTGATTGTTGACAAACACTGCAGTGATGTTTGCTGTGACGAATTTTTGGTTCCACAAACTGATCACAAGAGTAAATAAGTAAAAGAACAGTGACGTGGAAAATTTTACTCGCAGTCAGTATGGGGAAAGGCTCACTATTTTAAACACCGAAAATATTAACATTTGTGGATGAATAACAAAGTTAGAGGCGATTACAAAATGCAATTTGTTTGTTTTCTTCCACATTCGCAGAAAATTTGCATTTCTAATTTCCCAAGGTAGTGCAGCAACACGCCTAAGGTGAATTGGGTAATGTTATATGGATTTTGTAGCAAGTTTTAGACGCTATCCAGCAGTGCAAAAATTTTGAAAATCGGTTAAGATTTGACAAAGTTACAGACTGTTTAAAGGTTGGAACTTTCTTGAGACACAGTGTAGTTTGTGTATTGTACAGTACAATTGCGCAACCCAGATAATTGCATAGGAGCCGTTCAGCCAAGCTTTGTGCTATAATTTTGTTTGCAGATAAGTGGGAGCATGTCTGCATGCACCTTCTGTTACTAAACGTTTGCCTGTGCTTTGTGGCCATCTTTTCACCACAGCTCAACGACCTAGACTGCCTGTTTGTAAGCAGGCATAGCTCTAGAATAAAAGATCGATGATAACGAAAACGACAGTAGTGGCTAGCGGTAGTGTTGAATGTGCTTTGATACTGATGCTGCTGTCAGATGATCCGCAACTATCGCAAGCCGCTGGTAATCATCGGACCAAAGTTGTTGCTGCGACATCCGTCCGCTGTGTCAACTATCGATGATATGTTGCCAGGCACTGTATTTCGGCCGGTTCTGCCGGACCCAGCTGCCGAAGGTCAACAGGTCACGCGAGTCGTGTTTGTGACTGGTAAACATTTCTACACAATTGACAAGGAGCGACAAGCACGCAGTGTCAGAAACATGGCCGTCATCAGGCTGGAGGTGTGAGTTAGCTGTAATTGTTGTTATCGTGTGCATTTGTCATCATCCATTGAACAGCGACATAGTCAGCCAAGTGAAGCTGTGGCAGGCCACCCTCCAGTTTGGTCTGTTGGCTACTGCTGACGATATGAAACATTGTTTGACGTTTGACACACTGACAATTGTCACTTGTTGCAAGGCCCCACTTTTTGTGGCAGGATGCGCAGTGACCTTCCAAAAATGGTTTATTTTGTTCCAGTATCGTTGTGGCAGTTCGAATCCTGGTTGCCGGATAGTGGGGTCATCCACATTATCGACCACATGGGAGGAGTTGACCATCTTCCAATCACTTGCCATTGACTAGTGATGTCTATAGGATGAGTGTCTGTCCAGAGGGGTCTGCGTGTCCGTGATGGCAGACGATTGCAAGGAGCAGAAAACACATATTTGTGTAACAGCCAATATTCATGTAGGCCTGTCTTTGCAATCAGCCGGTCCACTGCAGCTTTGCTTGTAAGTGCTGGAGGCTCTGTGTTCGTCAGAATTGGTAGACTGGGCAATGGTGCAGAGCTAAACGTCCCTGTGAAGCAATCATTGTTTATGCCACAAACCAAATGCTGCAGTATACTTGAATACATGTAGTCGATATACTGACTAAAATAACACGTAGGTTGCTGTTGAGCCATAGCAAAAAAACAACTGCTAGCTGAATAGTGTGTCACATAAAAGCCGATTCTTATGTAATACAATATTTCCAAGCCTGTAGTATGTTCGTACAGAGCCTGTAATGAGCTGTGACCGTATGTGAAAAATGTTTTAAGCAAATGATCAAAACTAGTAGTACTCTAAGGCGTGTCAAAAGTAAGGCAGGTATCTTGGCACTGAGTTCCACATTGTCAGGCTAGTGACAGAGAAGGCTCAACGACTGCACTTAATGACTTCCTCTCGAGAACAGTGCACTTTTGGCCGCAGTATTTATATTAATGTTTTCTTGAAATTACTGCCTCTTGTATACTGTGTATGCATATGTGTCTGTATGTGTGTTTTTCAGTCTCTTTGTCCGTTTCCAGCAGCTGAACTTCAGGCAGAATTGAAAAAATTTCCAAAAGCCAAAGGTTAATGTACATCATGGCTTTAGTTTGGCTCTTTAATAAGTGTTCTCAGTTTTTACTTTGCGAAGTATTGTGATCAGCGTGTTTTAGTGTGTCTGTTTGTCTGTCTGCTTGCATATCTCAAATATCACACATCTAAATTTCACCCAATTTTATGCACATGTTACCTGTGGTTGTGACTCAGTTCTTCTCTGAATGGCTGTCAATGGCGTCGGAAAAAAAGTTTGTGATTGTGCCCCACTTTATATACGATGGGCCCCCAAAAGTCTCTGCAGAGGTGGCTAACTTGTAGGTTTTGCACAATATTACTAATGTAAGTATATCAGTATTTGAGAACGAAATTGTCTGTTAAATTTTTGGCAATGCAATAACTAATGCAAAAGTGAGAGACCAGGCCCGTGCTTTGAAGAAAGTGAGGGGGCCCGACCCCCCGGCCCCTCTCCTTTCCGACGCCTATGATGGCAGTGCAATACGTTTTGTACTTCCCGTTTTGAGGATGACGTCATGCTTTTATATAGTGGAGGGAATGGGCCAGAATCAAAGACGACACGTTTTCGTTCAGTTCTCCAGGTGGTACCAGTCGGACGTCAGACAACATTGTTTCGTTCAGATTGCAAGGTGGCGGCACGAGGGGCGAAGTCTGCTGTCTCCGCCTGCATCTTGTGTGATAATTGCAGAATATTGTGATATGAGCGCTAAACTCGTCGGCTTAACCACGGCATTTAAACGTAGGTGGTGTCGCTATGTATGGTACACATGCCTGACTTTACGTGAGGCAAAGCTGACAATTGCTTATGAATGCATGTTCTTCACATTTCTGTAGAGAGAACCAGCAGAAAGGTTGCTGCCATTAATTAGCATATGCATATGTTAAAAGTGATGTCACACCGTTACTTAGCAACAATCACCTGTTCTGAACTTCGGAGTCCTATTGGTTATCTTCCTTTCCATGCATATGTGATGTGTTTGCACTACATGTATTTGGATGCATTAGCTGTGATAATTTGACCACTGTAAAGTGCATCTGTAGTAGTTATTTCTTAAAATTGTGTGTGCAGATTTCATCTGGTGTCAAGAGGAGCACAGAAACGATGGAGCTTGGTCGTTCGTTGCACCAAGGTTTCAAAATACCGTCGGCATCAAGGTATTTATTGGCCCACCACTTGGGTTAGGATTAGGGTTAGGAGTAATCACAACAGAACATGCTGAAGACATCACAAACTGGACTGAGAGACCATGCTGAAAATCAAGTGATTAACATTTGTAAATTTTTATTTTATATATTTTAGTTGTCTTTTGCATGTAATATTTTCTCTGTATGAAAGGTAAGGTTTTGTACGGTAACCTGCATTAGAATGAATATTTTATTTGTTTTAAGTGTCTTATTGTTGAATATGAATGCAAAGTCAGTATATTTCATAAATCGTCACATACTCATTACTGGCTCGCCTAGCTACATATAGTGTAGGGGGATCAGTATTGTTTTGCTCTCTGGCGTCTGTCGTCGTCTTTAACACTCCACTGCAGCACATATGCAATGTAACTCACCAGGGGCAGCACGCGACGGCGGGCCAGTAGTGTTACGTCCGATTAGGGCAACACTTTGTTTGTCGATATTTGTGCGCCATTTAGGTGCATTTGTTATCTTTTTTTACGCATATTTGATATATTTAATTGCCCAACTGGATTTGATATTTTTGTTTATTTTATTTGCATTTGTCTGCGTGACGTTTTGTTAAAGTTCGCAACCGTCACTGCTTGGTTTCAGTTTGCTTAGTTACTGACTCACTTATTGGCTTCATATCAGGTGGTGGCAATTTGGTGTAGTGGTAACGCGTTGGAACAAGATTAACCTACACTGAGCCCGGTTAGTACTGGGATGGGTGACCATGTCCGGGTTCAACTCTCGGAGTCGGCACTTTATTTCGGTATGTAACTAGCCACCCAGGTCGAGTGGTCGACTCAGCCTTCTACCCTCCGTGAGATGGTATAATGAGTACCAGCCAAAGGGCAGTGATGCTCTGTGGCTGGGAAGGTAACCGCAGGCCTGGCGGAAAGTAATGGCAGCCTACCGCCGGGTGGATGACTTAAGTCGCCCGCGGGCTAACTGTCTGTACACCGGGATCAGCTCCGGGCACAACGCTCGGTAACGAGCATGGGAAGCCTATTTTAGCAGGCTCACTCAAAAATTTGGCATGGCGTCCTCTATGCCCACTGACTCAGCCTAACACATGCTTGGCATGGAAAAGTCGTTAGTCAGACACAAGGTGAATGGTACTGGCATTTGATGTAAATGGAACAACGCCCCTTCTCCCAGGCGTCCAGAGGTGGATGAAGCAAGGATGAGGCCAGGCCACTGATTAGTCTTTATGCTCCCTTCAGTACTTTCACACTGATGGTTGGGTGCCAGCAAGGACACGTAGTCCATAAAAAAACCGTTCTACCAGTCCCAGATGTTCTGTTCCTGAAAAGGTGGAGGAGGACCCGAAGGCAACCGGCTGACCCAGTTTCATGCGGAAAAGCGGCCGTTAAACAGGAGTAGTAATAGTAGTAGTAGTCAGGGGTGTAAATGGAAAATTGTTGCAACCGGAACGCCTCCCCTCCCTTACCCTTCCCTCTCCTCCCCTCCCATCTCCCGGCGTTTTGGTAGTAAGTTAATACCGAACAGAAACGACGTTCCGGTGGCAAAAATGCCAACTGGAACGCCGTTCCGGTGCGTTCCGGCCCATTTACACCCCTAGTAGTAGTAGTAGTAGTAGTAGTAGACAAAAGTTAAGTGAATGTGCGTGCATGTCTGTGGCTGCATTATTAACATAAGCTGTACTGTCTATGTTTTGACAGTTGCGATACATCGGCCGGCCCATTTCCGCACTGCCAGCCACAGGCATCGGAGACGTTCACCGGAAGGAGTCGAATGATATAATCGATGCCTTGTTTGCCAAGTCTTAATTTCGACATTTTTTCCGACTCACTTTCATTTAACACCGTTAATAACCTGTTGAATATTGGTGCTTCTTATAACTATAGCCTATGCAATTTAGAGATGTCTAGATTATTCAGTGTTATTGTATTTTAAAAGTAAGTTTGAGCCTTTTTAGTGACTATTAACAGTCCTTCAGCTATATATCTACATTGTTTTTACATTATGTTACATTATGTAAAGTAGGATCCTGGAGTTGCGGGGCTGTGAACCACGGCGAGCATGGAGCTATAACGGGGGAGGGCAGAGCCCCCACCCAGTAGAGTCCAGGGGCAGAGACCCTGGTCAGGGGGTCAGATGAGCAAAGACCAATGGATGGCCACATTTGGGCCCATTTCCAAGTTCCCACCAATTAAAGGTGATGGAACTCAATCAGCTCAAAATGATAGGTGCCGTTACTCCATTTCACCAAGTTCCGCCTTGCTTTGACGACTGCTAATATGCAGATAACATACACGGAAGTACATGCACACACCTGTGTAACGTCCATTTGCCACGCAAACCTCAGTTACCTGTTGATCATGGGAGATAATTGCTGTGGGCTTTTCTTGCGGACCGGATGCGGTTCCTGCCTTCTGATCGACAATGTCAGAGCGCTGAAGGCAGGCACACAAAGCAGTGACCCTAAACGGTGGCCTGGCCTCCTGATGAAATGGCGTTGCTGCCTTGTTCAACGCCAGTACCAGCAACTAAGCCGCTGTCATTATTTTGATTAAGCTGTGTGATGAAGATGCTGGGTGACGTGGACATAAATATGATTCACACTGACACCTGTGAGTAATTGATATCGTCAGCAATGACATTCAGACTCAGCCGCCTGTAGAATACCGTTACAGAATTTTAAAACGTTTCTGTAGAGATGGTCCGTGTATAGAATGTTTCGTTTTTGGCACATTTGAACCCTATGTTGGGGCAGTGCATGACGCTAAATAAGCCTTTATGCAGCGCCGGCACCAGCGGGTGGGCCAGGAGGGCCTGTCCCCCACAAGAAAAATTGGCCCTTCTGGGCGGGCTGTGGCCAGGGTTTTCTTAAAGTATCGCTCGCTATGTGCGGTGTGCCCCCTAAAACTCTCTTTGCCCCCCCCCTACTTTCTAGACTCTGGCGCCGGTAGTGCCTTTATGTGTAATTCAATTATGTGGCTTGTTTTAGTGCATTCCACGATTTTATCATGACCAGTCTGAGAAGTACATGTAAGTTAAACTGTATCTTGACAAAGAACTACATTTTATGTATTTGAATGTTTTATCTGTGAACTTTATTGCCGTGAACCTATCACGTGCCGTGTTTAGTCTAGTGCGATATGTATATTGTTAAGTGACCTATATCAGTATATTCGTAATTTTACGTGCCCTGTGAACTATGCACGTGTGTTCTCGCTCTGGGGACTTTCACTCAGATTAGCGGCGTTTTTCACCAGGGGTGTAGTGGTGGGGGAGCGCCGGGGAGCGACGCCCCTGTAAATATTTCTGAGGGGGACCAGCGCTCCAC
>Ga0209780_1004170_pt1 | contig 11051 bp, 2 predicted proteins | sample WorMetexBAHAMAS2_FD_187384 | JGI IMG/M metagenome (GOLD analysis project Ga0209780, IMG submission 187384) | Marine gutless worms symbiont microbial communities from Max Planck institute for Marine Microbiology, Germany - Inanidrilus exumae... | ecosystem: Host-associated > Annelida > Digestive...
CGGTATTGCTGTGGCAGTTACCTGTGCCCGTCCGTCTGTCACACGCGTTACACTGTTAAAACGACTTGGCCGATCGTCGAAACAATCAGCACCCAGTTGTAGCTTTTGGAACGGATTCTCGTTTCTTTTGTGCCAAAAATATCGGCGAAATTCCAAAGAGGTCATTCCAACGGGGCGCCGAGTACAGGTGGGGTCGGTGAAACTGGCGATATTGGACCAGTGTAAAGTATATAGTAAAGTAAACCCTATATTACTATAGCGCTTTATTATTAGCTACTCATCGCTAAGACGCTTAGATATGGCACGTGATATCGAGGGATCACAGTCACATAGTTTTATCTGCCACCCGCATGCTTTATCCACAAGTGGAGTGAGTCATGCCTGGCTTTACTCCCAAGCCTCAGAGCTTCGTCATACTTTTGCCGTTACTCATTCCGGGCCGTCCTGCTGGAGGTAGGAGGTGAGTTGGCCTGGATGGCTGGTTACATATCGAGGTGGTTTGCTCGCTCGAAGATGGTTACCCATCCCGTACAAACAGAGCTCGACGTACAGTCGAGCCATGTAACTCGATGAAGTGAACATTGCAGTGTGGCGTTGGCGTAATTATGGCGTCATCGGTCCATTAAATAACTAGCCGATGTTGTAGAGTATTCCTTCCTGTTTCCATTGGTACAAATAGTGTAAAAATCCACCAAGGAATGTGGGAGTTACAGTGAAAAACTAGACAGAAAGTACTCTGAGACAGTACAACTCCCCGCGAAAGCGAAATTTGGGCGTTTGTCGCCAACACTTGGCAACACTTAACTTACCACACCTACTATTAGAAGTATAAAATGTAAACAATCGCCGGTTTACGGAGTTTTTTGACCGTTACTTCCACATCCCTCTACCGATCGTAACTAAACACGAACTTGATCTCCCCTTTTCCCCTAAGAACCTTCCCATAAAATTTGGTACAAATCCATCCACAATCGTTTTAGTTATCGTGGTCACAGACAGACAGACACACAGACCAACGCCGGTAAAACATACTCCCTCGCTTTTGTGGTGTAGTTATTATTGCACATACCTCGGTGAAATAAGTTATTCCATGCAGCGGAGTGTTGAGACGACACTCGCATTGTTTGATGTTGAACTGGTTTATGTAGGAAAACACAACGAGAAATTGTTACCGTATTCCATATTGTTTTGTGCTTAGTTAATTCTTGCTTTGTTTTTGTATTTTCTGTCACGTCGTTACGGTGAAGAAAGATGAATACAGGTAGGTTGAAGTCACGTCAGAGTAATCTGTGGTCACGATACGATCTCCATATTGTATGGCATGATGTCGTACTGTGGGAAGTTAACTGAAGATTTGTCACGTTATTTAAATAAAACTGAATCATTAGGTTTAAGAGTAGACAAGCTTATTGCTAGCGCCAGATCGGCGATCTGACTGTAAGTGCTGCAAAATGTTTACATTTCCCTGCCCTGCAACACGGCGGCCAGAACAGCTAGCATAGATAAAAACGTCGAAATTAAGTCACTGTCAACCTATCTAGATAACTCGGCTGCTGATGGTCGTTGCGTAGGTGACGAACTTCGAGGCGGCCGTGATGAAGGTGGACATCGAGGGCTACGAGCACCGTGCATTCGTTCACGCCGAGCAGCTGCTGAGCGACGTTCGTGTTCCGTACGTGTTCATGGAGTGGGTACGGATGCGCCAGTTGTACGGCGCCGAGGTCGACGACACGCCCGACAAACGACTCGTACAGCGCATGATTAACACGCTCACTCGTCGCCAGTACCTGCCGTACGGTATCACCGAGGCGCCGATGCGGACGCTGGACCTGCGGACTTGGTACGCGTGGCCGGACGACGTCGTGTGGGCGCTGGCTGGCTCCGTCCAGCCGAAAAAGCTCGCGCAATTGGCACCCAATGTGCCAAGTTCTAAACGAGATAGGTCATAGAGTCATCCTCAACAGGCAAAAGATTTCTTATACTTGAGAAGTCCTCAAAGCGTTCATGCAGCTGTTCATGCCTTTGTTTTATCGACTGTTTGAAGTTAACTGCTAAGTTTGATATGCACTTTAACCAGGTTTCGCGTTCTAACGACTCCCAGTGTGATTTAAGCTATTACGTGTTAACATTATTAAAACGGTGATGTTTTATCAATACTCGAATGAGTTAGGCCTAGCATCGCAGTGTGCTGTAATTACATTTTATATTAGTATGTATACGACTATTATAAATGTACGCTGCTAAGGCATAAGGTGGTAAATGCCACCGCAATGAAAGTACATAAATACTAAAACGGCAGTAAACTTTGACTCTATACCGCCGCAAAATACATGTAGCTCTAAAATTGCTGAAGTGACTGTCGTATTAACAGTGTCTATTATGGACTCCAGTCTGTTCAGTAACCTCAATACTGTGTTTGTTATAACAACTCTCAATACGAACGCTTCTTATCAGTATTTTTATTGAATATTTTAACCGTCGTTTATTGCATGCATTTTACAAAGTGTTTAGTCATTTTGATGTTAAAGATTGATTGTATGTTATATTGTCTACTGTGTTGAATAATTTGTAACGAATCGTACGCTTCCAAACACCACGGATGATAGTTCCGAAATAATGCAGAGAGACGTTCTGAATCTGCGTAAGTAAAAATTATGGTGTATGAAGGGTGGTTAGCATATTGGCGAATTTACATTCTAGTACAGTAGAATTACTGCAGACAATACGAGAGACGTCATACACCCGCAGTACTTCGTACAGCTAGACGTGCACGAATCATCGGGTGAAATTAGAAGAAGCCAGCGCTCACAAGAGTGCAAAAACTTACGCCGGTAATGTTTTTATGACTCGTGACCTTGACCTTTAACCTTCTGACTCCCAAAATAAATGGGTTTCCGGGACTCGTCATGGAACATGTCTGAGTCAAGTTTGGTGAAACATGAAAACAGACAGACAAACAGAGGTAAACCTACCTCCGCCACTGCGTCGGCGTGAGTAATAATTTGCAATTAGCATATTACATTCTGCAAGACAGCCAGACAACTGCAGCTGGTGCATACACGTGCGCCAAACAAGTCGAGTCAAACAACTAAGGTACGTGCACGTTTGAGACAAATAGTGCCTGTCGAAACGAAGAGCTGTAACTTAACAAACAAACGAGTTTCAGGCAAGGTTGCGCACACGGGGAACCAGTGTTCCAGAATGTCAAGACCCTTGTCACACTTCGGGAGTTTGGGTTTAATCAAACGGCGCAGTTCGGCTGTTCACAATACCATAAGGCAACCGTAGATATCAGACTTCGCCCTTGGTGTGCATTTTTGCTATTGTATACGACGACAAAGTCAAACAGTGTGGCGTCCCCTGGCGAATACGATGGAAATTTATAACTACTTGCAGCATGGCACCCACGTCGATATTGCCAACGCCACGTGCCATGTGATGGCCCATTATTTGAAAAAAGACGTTACCCATTAAACCGAAAGTACATAATATATTTGCATTGTTGTCACAGGAGGACCGAGCCATTATCACACTTAATATGTATAGATAATTTCTCGAAGTGTGGACATGTGGTTTTTGATATATGCGAGCGGACAGACAGACAAGTCCTGACACACACACACGCGCTGATTGCAATACTCCACACAGCTACCGAGGCGAAGTAGTTAATAAAAACCAGAAGTGGTCGTCATAATAATTGTTACTGATTGCGACGTTGTTCTATGCTCATTATTTTAATATTAACAGTAACTTATTCATTCACTGGCATACTCCAAAGCAGCGTAGCCGTGCTGACAACTTCACGCCAATGTGTTCTGTCGAGTACTTTGCGCCAGCCAGCTTGAGATCACTTTCTACAGAAAGAAATCGACAAGTCGTCGTTTTTCCATTCATGTCTCTGTGGTGCTGCTGCAACAACCCTGTGAGTGACGATCTGCCTCAGATGATGCCATGACTAGGCGACCACAGTATTCTAGCCGCCTGTGTCTCACCAAGTCCAATAGTGGCTCACATCCTGAGGTACGTAACCTCTAGCATTAGTTATGTGTGTGGTGTAGAGAATTCTTAAAATCTTTCTAAGACACCACAAGTCGAAGGAGTCGAGTTTTGCACATAGGCTTTTGGTCAGTGACCAAGAATCGCTCCCATTAACCGTTGAATAAACGTGTAGCTGAACGCAGTGTAGAATTTTTATTCAATTTTTGCCATTTGTGTAGGTTATCATTTGCAGAATTAAACCATAGAAAAGGTTATCGCGCTAATAATAGGGTGTATGAAGATGATTTCGCCGGGTAATAATTTCAGCTTCAGTCGACTACATTCGAAAATCAAGGCAATCGTAGATATCCGACTTCGCCCGCGGTGTGCAATCTCAGCCCCCTCCCCTTTACGGCCGATAATAGACTCGTCCAACGCTTGCAATGAAGCGTGTGCCCTTATATGGACACTATAATTCTCAGCGGCTCAATTCTCTGTTAACTCTGTATACTTCCTTAACTTAAACCCAATTAACGCTAAATTAACTTCGTTTTTCTATGTCCATGCATCAAAGTATATTTGTTTTTTCACCAACATTCACCGTTACCATAGTAACAATAAAAATCGCGCGTGTGGTTCCGGAGATATCCTCGCGGACAGACAGACCGACACACCGACGTACTCATTACAATACTTTGCAACCGTTCTCGCGGGCGAAGTAATGAAGCGCCGTATGCACGGTGGGTAGGCTATAAAAAGCTCGTCTTCATGCTGTTGGCGGATGATGGTTGCGAGGTAGCGAAAGGTAAGTGGCGATAGGTAAACTGGCGTCTGGTTGGCACGCCTTCATTTGTGCCTCTGGCGGTCACAGTGTCGGTGTCGTGCAGTTGCATGATGGCTGTGCGAGGTACGAACAAAAACATCGACGGCTGGCAACTTCAAACACACACATACATAAACACTGACTGTCCTCGTGTAGAGTGTGGAGTTACCGCCTGATGCTGTCCAATGGCATAACAATAGCATTGCTTCTGCCGAACAGGTAACTACCGTTATCCAGTATTCACATATAAATTTATTTTCTTTTTGCATTTAATGCGGATATTAGGTGCGATTTTAATTAATTTACGATCAGTCTATATTTTTGGTACATTCCTCGTTTACTGTTGTAGCAGACAATCGAAAATGTGACTTCTGATTATAGATCAATAATGTGAGTTAAGTTTTTTGTAGGTTCTTTTTGGTGTAAGCTTTTGTGACTTTGTCGTCATTTTAATCGTTCTTAGTTGAGAAAAAATGAAGTGGTTTGGGTTTAGATTAAATGTATGTATTTTAAATTCAAAAAGTTTTACGGAGCATGAATGACTCCGTGAAGTTTTTCAACGACCAGAATTTTCTGGTTTACGGCATTTTCTAAGTCGTTACATGCAAGTTGTGCATTTGACCGCTACAAGTCGTAATTCATACAGATTTTTTTTACATACATATAGGTTTTATTGAACGTTGGCAGCCGAAGGCTGCATTAGCAAACACAAACACATGCATACATAATTATAAGTCATTATAAATCATTGAAATCAATGAAGTCAAACACAAAACAAAGGAACACTGTTGAAAGTTAGTTAATGCAAAGAAAACAAGGTGCCGCCCTAATGGGACGTAACACGACTGGCCCGCCGTGTAGTGTCGGTAGTAGATAGATTGGGAAGTGTTTTCCCAATCTATCTACTGTCGGCCGTCCGACCGCCCACGCTCCCGGCGGCCGGCCGACCCGCCCGACAGCAGCGTTACAGACGACGACGACAGACGACAGCCAGCAAAACAATACTGGCCCACTAAACGGGCCAGTAATAAACGAGTTTTTAAAACGAGTTGTTCGCACATAAATGACAGATATGTTCTAGCCAGAAGTAAGTAAGTAAGTATATAAGTAAGTAAGTAAGGTAATAGTCTCTCTTTGTTGAAAGCAAATAATGCAACACAGGACTCGTTACCGACTACTTGCTTAAACCGAGATCCGCATTGATCGTAACATATATCACTCAATGACGATAATTCCACTGTTCTACGCGCCAAATCGTAAGAAATGTCACACAGACTGTCGCGCACTACGTGGTGGTGATTTACATCTGCTGATGACCGCGGTCGCTTGGAGGCGTTTCACCGCCGCTGCGCCCGGTTCGGCTACTGCAAAAACATTACTACCATTGCCGGCATTTGTGATGAAGCTGACAAGCGACTTTTCTCTCAAATAATCAGTGATCCTCTCACCTACTCTTCCCCCTCCTCACCCTACCAAACCACATTATTACAATACTCGTAAACGCAGTCATGATCATGAACTTCCAAACCGAACCTCTGCAATAAAAGATTGCAATTTCATAATCAGATTACTGTATGAATGACTATTGACTGTCACTACTTTTAATTGTTATAGTATCCTTGTTATTGTGTCTAAAGACTATTTCCAACTTTTATTCAATTCCATCGCCGATGTTTTTACTATGAACATACTACGATAGAATTTTATCTATCTTAACGGCGCCACATATTTGTTAGCTTATTTTATGTATAGTACACACACATATTTTATCACTGTATTACTGCCATTCATTATTTTCTGTTTGCTTACAGCGGTTTGTCTGTTTGTTTCAAAATAAAACTGAACTGCACTGAACTGATCTTTTGTTAGACTGCAGGAGTGCCATACAACACACGCATATTCCCGGACTGGTCGGATGACAGCTTGGTACTAATGTATCGATGGCGAATGAGATTAAACTAAAGTGGTCTGTGAGACATCGAGTGGGACTTTTCTAGTGCTATACCGTTGCAGCTTGAAGCAGGATCAGCGGCATAATGGACTCGTCGAGACAACGCAGGCCTCAAGTCGGATGGACAACAACACGTCGGGGTGAAATGACGTTACCGAACTTCACTCGGCGTCGACGTCAGACTCCGCAGCAGCATCACACACTGCCGGCCGTATTTCCACGCTCACGACCCGACCTACCGCCGCCGTCCACCGACGAACCGTGTCTGCAGAAGCACCGCAGTCGAACTCCATACAGCCAGCCACACACGACGGACGCGCGGATACCGGCACATCAGCCGTCGTCAACGCTGCCGCCACCTCAGCGAGCTCAGCTGGGAATCGCCGACGACGGACCACCGCGCAACGTCAGCGTACATCACTCGATGCCGTGTCGTCATCGACGTTACCAGTATCAGCGCGACGGTCGCTACCAGCATCAGACCAATCGTCAGCAACTGGAGCGTGAGGCCCTCATGATGGCAGACAGTCTGCGGCGTGACAACCAGAACGCGGTTTGCAGTCGGACGTCGACGATGCGCAGCGGCAACGAGACCGCCAACTCAACGTCGACAGGCAGTCAGGGCTACTTCACCGACTGCGAGTCCGAAGCGTCGAAGCATCATCAACGTCAGCCGCAACGTCGCCGTCGTTACCTGTCGCAACCGACAAGCACGCCGCCGCATCCGGCTTGCTCCTCCACAGAGGACCGCCGCGAATTTCGTGGTGCAACACGGTCACCGTCGAAACACGGCGAGGTCGGATTCCGCGACTCAGTCGCCGGTCGAAACCGGCGTGGAAAGTATCCGCCACGTTCGCGGTCGTGCGACAGCACGTCTACCGGAAGTAGTCCAGCCGGCATCGCTCGACGAAGCAGAGACGACGATCGTCCCTACGCCACGTGGAGCGGAAGTAGTCACCGCTACCGGTCACTCGCGAACTTCCCCGTCGACGATTGCAGCGCGCCTGGACGGCTCGACTGGAACTTGGAGACTCCTCACGGTGTTCTGTCGCTGCGATCTACACGCTGGAGAGAAAGGTCAGGCGAAGCGGTCTGTGGACACTGGACGTCGTCAGGTGGATGGCGATGGTCAACCGATGTCCCGTCGCTTACCACGAGGTGGTCGTGCGATGGCTACAGGGCCCGTACGCTGCCGGTTTCCTTTCGTCTACGATGTCGGTCATCCGAAGCGACCGCATTTGACGAGACAGTCGGCCTGGAACCGATCGGGCGTGGCGTTGAGACGCTGGAGTGCGAGCAGTGCTACCTGGCGGCTACGGCGCACCTGCGTCGTCTGTCGGCCGTCGGACCACACACAACGCTACCGGCAACAGACGTCGACAGCATCGCGCCACGTGTAGAAACAACGCCGCATCGGGATTCACGTGACTTGAGTGGAGCGTCAAGACTTGAATGTGTTGGTGGCGTTACCAGAAGCCAACGAGATGCTTGTCAGAATGATACCGAGGATTCCGCAACGAAGACTGTACGAAACACGTCATTGCTTGCGGTTGACAGTCTACCCAACGACCGTCTTGTTTCGCTCTCCTCTCACCGCTACGGTATAGCCTACATTTGTGCCAACATAAAGACACGTTGACGTTTACGTGTTTTAGCTTGTTACGTCTGGCCGCCGTGTGGCGTCCGTCTGTCCGTCTGTCTGTCCCATCTTTTCCAGGCACGCGGCAAATATTCAACGTGGCTCACCAGAGGTCAGCACGCAACGCGGCCAGCGTACGTTTCCGTCCGAGTATTAGGAGGACAGACATAGTTGTTTTAAAAGGCCAACTTATCAACATATTAACTGACTTAGTAACGTTTCGTAACACTTTGTATATTTTCGGTCATCTTTATTACTGAAACTGCCAGTGGTATATGGATATTCGGCTGATTATCTGAACATAGGTTGTTACAACTTTCTGCACTGCTTAGGTGGCATTCAGTTGATGCTGAATATGTTGTCGATAATCGACGCGATAATACAGGCCCGGAATATGGTTGACCTAGGCCATAGGCATGCAAAGCGTGTCAACTTTTTTCTTTGTGGATGTACTCAAAATACGTCAAATACAGTACTGTCAGGTCAATGCGTATTGATGTTTCAGTGCAAAATTCGACAGCTTAGTGCTTAAAATTCACAAAACAATAATGATTGATTGGCTAACGTATGTACAAAATATTTTGCAGCCGTCTTTCGTAGGCGCCTTCGATGTCGTAGCCACAGGCATTTACCTACAATGCCTATGCCATAACCCGATCATGCGATAACACACTGTACTGTGTAACGTGGCACGTACAACCGGAGAAGAAGCGATGAAGCCATCGTTAACTCCCGCATCCTACAATCGCGGTCCGTTTCTCTCAGCAGTTTCAGGAGTCGTGGACTGCAATCAACGGAGTAATAGTTTGACAGTGAACTGTCCACATCAGTCCACGGAGTCAGAAGCTCCAGCCACGAGTTGGCAACGACAGTGTGCCTTCGGCGATTCTGTTTCAGGTCATTACATTGTTAAACATCGTCGAAATTTGGCCACATCAACAGCATTAACGGCCGCAATTTAAATGCGATCGCCGATAATTGACACGATAATGCAGGCCCGGAATATGGTTGACCTAGGCCATAGGCATGCAAAGCGTGTCAACTTTTTTCTATGTGTATGTACTCGAAATATGTCAAATACAGTAATGTCAGGTCAATACGCATAGATTTTTCAGTAGAAAAATCGACAGTTTAGTGCTTAGAATTCATAAAACATTAGTGATTGATTGGCTAACGTATGTACAAAATATTTTGCAGCCGTCTTTCGTAGGCGCCTTCGACTTCGTAGCCATAGGCATTTGCCTACAATGCCTATGCCATAACCCGATCATGCGATAACACACTGTACTTATTAATCTGTGTAACGTGGCACGTACAGCCGGAGAAGAAGCGACGAAGCCATCGATAACTCCCGCATCCTACAATCGCGGTCCATTTCTCTCAGCAGTTTCTGGAGTCGTGGACTGCAATCAACGGAGTAATAGTTTGACTGTGAACTGTCCACATCAGTCCACAGAGTCAGAAGCTCCAGCCACGAGTTGGCAACGACAGTGTGCCTTCGGCGATTCTGCTTCAGGTCATTGCATTGTTAAACATCGTCGAAATTTGGCCACATCGACAGCCTTATCGGCCGAAATTTAAATGCGATCGCCGCAGGTTGTCTCGATTGTAGACCAGTGAACTGATCTGCAGTCGAGTAGTCGGTGAAAGGCGGCGTCGATGGCTGTCAATAAGTGGAGAATGCACCTAGATCCATCGACAGTCGTCGATAACGATTATAGCATAAATGTAAAAATGTTTTTTATGGTTTTCATAAAAGTTTAAAAACAGTATGTTTTTTATTTTTTATGTTTTTTGTGTCTTTTCATTGCACTGCTTTTTGCTTTTTGTTTTTAAAACATCCACACGCAAAATTACAAATAGGCCTATGATGCATTTCTTTTCGGCAAATTGCGGTGAACACTTTTTCGATCTGTAGCTCACTCAATAAATGGTTGCCTTGTCTGGCTCGTTAGACATAGGCCTAATATTCCATTTCCTGGACAGATGTTGTAAAAGCCGACTAAACAAGTGTTTGTAGTTTGTAGCATTATTATTGGTCGGTGTGGATGTAGACCGTGGTTCTTTGGGCATAGTAATGTTTTGAGTTTTTTTGTGCAGCTTTGGTTGCAACTTAGTTCCAATAAATGACCTGTTATGTGCCCAGTGTAATTGCGTGACTGAAACCGAACACATGTTCTTACTTGAATGGATATGGTTTGATGTTTTATGCATGTTTTACAAATATTTTTTCATAAAAGTGTAAAAACATATTTTTATTTTTTTTTATTTGCAAATTGATGTTTTTGATGTATGGATTATATAACCGACATATTTGACTGAATACACTAAAACATCACATACGAAGTTCGACGTTCGAAAAAATGTCACATGTATGGCCAATACACACGATCAGACTATATGGTTCATTAAATTTATTACCGTCATAGTATATCGTTTCTACGATCACACACTCGCACGGTAATGCGAGAGTGTTGTAAGGACGACGATCAATGTCAATGGAAAAGGCCAAAATTTGACCCCCCGCCACAGCTAAACCCCTTAACCGATCGTCACCAAAATTTACATACGTGATTACGTCGCGGATATCTACCATCACGCAAAATTTCATCCAGATCGGATAAGGGGTTTCGTTTCTGCGCATGCGCGATTTCGCGCGT
>Ga0209780_1004171_pt1 | contig 11051 bp, 6 predicted proteins | sample WorMetexBAHAMAS2_FD_187384 | JGI IMG/M metagenome (GOLD analysis project Ga0209780, IMG submission 187384) | Marine gutless worms symbiont microbial communities from Max Planck institute for Marine Microbiology, Germany - Inanidrilus exumae... | ecosystem: Host-associated > Annelida > Digestive...
CTACTAATGCTGGTGGTAACCACAGTGACTGCCTTTGTCTAGCTATACTCGTAAAGTACTAGTAGCTGTTGTTTAACATAACGACTTTTTATTGCAAGACCATGGACGAATCATAGGAGATAGTTCGACAGCCACACCACGGACGTTTCTAGCGTACATGTTAGTCGGCACTCAGTCGTCACGGTGCAATGTCTCTGGAAGCAACTGATATAGAGCGGCGACTGCGTGCAAATCGCAATGCGTTCGTACTGAAGGAACATGTATCTGGTAAGTCCGAAGCGTGGAAGCACTTTTCGTGCTGCTGGTCACCTGGGTGTAAGCGCTGGACAGTGTGCATTGTGCCGTGCATAAAGCCGTTTTTGCCCATCATGGATAGTCATCGGGTCGGGTCGGATCCAGGAAGCTGGGAATATTAGCGGGTCGGGTCGGGTCACGATTTTCGTGGGCCGGGTCGGGTCAAATCTTGAAATTTGGACCCGCGTGCAACTCTGTTTTGACCTTTGACCACAAATAAATGTGTTCCAGGACTCGTCGTAGAACATTTATATGTCAAGTTTGGTGATCGTAGCTGCATCAGTTTTTGAAGTATCGTGCGGAATAAAAAACAGACAGACACACAAATAAACGGATGTAAAAACCTTAACCCCCGTGACTGGGTAAAGAAAGAGAAAAACGAGACGTAAAAATCACGACAGCCGATATACCGCGGTTTTTGTTTGTTGTTCGTCGACATTGTACACGCGAAGACAGAGAACGCGAGCCAGCAGTCGGTCGAAGCAGATCTTCTGTATGATGCGAGGCACCGGAACGTCGTGCTCGCCCTTGTGATGAATGTTGAGAGTTAGCACGGTCATCGCAGTAGCCAACGAGACGATAACGATCGTTATGCCGTAGTACAGACCTACAGCAGTGCCGATACGTTTTGCAAATCCACAGATCTAAATACTTCACTGCTCGCACATTCACGGCAGTAAAAATGACCATGCGGGATTTTTTACTGACCATTTTAGTTGTCATGGTAGAGCTATCGGGCCGCTGTGTGTGCTCGAACAATAAATTTTGAACTAAGTGACATTTGAGCTAGATATACGGCATGCTGGTTCCTCTGGACCTTATCAAGGTCAAGTTCAAAGGCCAAGATCTTAGGTCAAAGTTCACGGCTACAGGATAAAAAACGTTCCTTTTCGAAGTATATATTTATCTTTATTCATCGAAATAGTAGAAAGAAATATGATGACATAAAAACAACTAGATAGAAAGTACTCTGAGAGAGTACAACTCCCCGCGAAAGCGAAATTTGGGGGTTGTCGCCAACACTTGGCAACACTTACCACACCTACTATTATAAAAGTATATAACATGTAAACAATCACCGGTTTACGGAGTTTTTTGGCCGTTACTTCCACATCCCGCTACCGATCGTAACGAAACACGAACTTGGTCTTCCATTCCCCCTAGGAACCTTCCTATAAAATTGGGTACAAATCCGTCCATAATCTTTTTAGTTATCGTAGTCGCAGACAGACAGACAGACAAACCAAGCCGGTAAAAACATACTCCCTCGCTTTCGCGGGGAGAAGAAAGAGGTGAAAGAAAAAGAAGCTAACAACTAAGTAAATCAAGAGTTGCAAACCTTTACCAATAACAACTTATGATATATTCTGATATAAACCAGTTGATATCGAACATTAACTGACATAATGAAATCTGACGCCATAAACACAGCTGAAAAAGCTTATGTAATTGGTTGCCGCATAACTCATATTTTATGCAGAAAGTCTGGACTCTATGGTCCGTAGTTGTAGCACTAGGTGGCCTAAACCAAATGCTAATTGAATTTGTGTGACGATCTGCATATCGCTAGTTTTGAAAAGTTTCATAAAAAATATAGATGCATGTTATACGACGTGATGTTTTGGATTTTTGCCGAGGTCTTTGTGCTAAAGTGGCCGGTGCGACCTCGAGTGGCGAGATTCTAGTTTTAAGGGAATATTATGTGCGGTAGAATGTGGAACTCTCTCGCGGGATTCGGTACGGGACAGAAAAATATGATACACTGAATATTCATTACGAGGCCGCAGTATTTTCCACCCGGTGACTGAGAAGGACACTCAGTAGTGTCCCATCGAGTCTGGCTAAGCGCCTGCATGTGATAACATGAAACTGAAACATGGACCAACGGAGTGCTCCAGGGTACTAAACGCAAAAGTCTACTCATCAACGGCCATAAACTACAGCATATCATGCATATGTAGACTAGAGGTATGAAACGGTTATGCGCACCGATGTTCAGACATATCTTTAAATTTTAAGTTGTTTAGCACTTACTACAACATAAACAAACTGCAGTCGAAGACGGCAGACCTCGCCCCGGTGCCGCCACCTGGCGCACTAGACTGAACAACGTCATCTGGCGTCCGACTAGTGTCACCCACCTGTCGAACTGGACGAAACATATGCGTTGTATAATGATTTGGACCTATTCCCTCCATTATATGACAACATGGCGTCGTCCACAAAACCGAAAATACACAACATATCGCATCGTTGTCAGAGGAAGACCGAGCTACGGCCACGGGTAACATATACAGAAATTTGGTGAAATTTAGACATGTGGTTTGTGAGACATGCGAGCGAACAAACAAACAAAGAGACAGACATACAGCCACGCTGTCGATGATCACAATACTTCGCACCCCTACCGGGAGGGGCGAAATAATCTCTTAGCAATTACAACAACGTAAAATATGCAACAATGATGATAATATTAATGTTCTGTGTAATATAAATCAACAGTTATCATTTGTCGACTACAGCAGCAGCAGAAATAGCGTGCAGCAAAGGCAGTGACAAAGGATTGGTTAATCGCTTAGCGGCTGAAGGCGTAAGTGGATAAGTGGAATGTTTGACCGATTCGAGGCCATCCATCAGGCGCGAAAATAGCGGTCGAAATTAACGAGATAAGCGTGATAGCGTAACGGCGTTGACTGATGAACATCGGCCGTAACTGAAGCTGTCGGCATTGTGCACAGTCGCTGCTCTGCAAGCTCAATATCTTCGCCACCGGCTCAGTTATCACAATCTTGTCTTATCGGACTTGACTAACAACATCTCTTAATTCGAACATCACGTGCGAATACACAGTATAATGTTTCTTGTTGCTTATCTTTTCGTGATTTTAATTTGCGTCGTTTCGTTTTAACGCACCATGCTTGGAAATAATCGACAGGCATTATTGCCTGAGTACGTACGCATCAAAGGTGGTAAGCTTAGCCGACAAACGTTAACCGTTGACCGGATATATCGGCCCACATGAGACCAATCAGCTAATATCAGCTATCAGACCATTATGAAGATCAGCTGATCATCTGACTCAGCTCTATCTAAATATAGAAGTCCAGATAAAAGCAACGCCCTTACTAGGGTCGGAAATCTACTAATAAAATAGCTCACTGGCTGGAAACCTTAAAGGTTCGTCGGAAACTACCAAGTAAACTGAATTCTCCTTCGCCAACACATAACAAAAAAAACCTTGTACGACTCTTGACCTCCCAGGTCTCCAGTCCTGTCAGACTATGGACCGACTACTACCAGACACCATTTGAACTACTCACAAATGTCATGCAGTCATTCATGATTTAACTCGATATACAACAAATTTCAAACGGCGAAAACGTCCTACCGACGAGCGGCAGTACATCCGAGGTGGGCGGCATGTTCTCGGCGACAAGCATCAGAAAGACTGTCATCGACAGCAGCGTCGTGATGCCCATCGACACCTTCTCGCCGGAGTTGCTCGGGATGTAGAAGCCGAGCAGTGCGATGAGCGTGATGATGAAACACGGCATGATCATGTTGAAGACGTAGAACAGCGGCTTGCGGCGCATCTGGACCGTGTATGTGATGTCCGGGTACGGCTCGGCGCAACACGAGTAGAACCGGACGTTGCGCTGGACATGCAGCTGGACGAGCGCCCATTCCGTGTTCCGGATGTAGTTGGACGTGTCTCCGTCGTCTCCGACCATCTCCAGGTTCAGCTGCCGATCAGCAGTACAGATAGGTTGACAGTGACGTAATTTCGACATTTTTTATCTATAACTACCTCTCTCGTTCACTCCTGGATTAAACCTACCTGTTTCACAAATCCTACCCCCGTAGTTTCACTTCTTCCTTCCTGACTGCTTTCACGGACTATTTCCGGACCGTTTCTTCTAACCCCGGTTTGTTTTTAATTTTTCCCTATTTTTCGTTTCTGTGCAGTGCGCTAAATTAAGCTGGCCATCTCTTCATCTTTTGAGCGCATGTAAATATACCGTATCGTATCGTATCGTATCGTATCATATCGTATGCAAGCTGTTCTGGCTGCCACGTTGTAAGGCAAGGCAATGTAAACATTTTGCAGCGCTTACAGTCAGATCGCCGATTGGAGCGGGGGCGGTGGAAGGTCGTATAGGGTATGATGCGGAGAACATTGATTAGGAGATAGAGGGATGATGATGAAGTGATGCGAAGGATGGATGTTCATGTGTAAAGAGATGTATAACAAGGTGTCGCCCTGACGGGACGTAACACTACTGGCCCGCCACGTGCTACTTCTGGTGAGTTACGTTGCACCGTGGAGTGTTACAGACGTCGACAGACGACGACAGACGCATGGCGAGCAAAGCAATACTGGCCCCTACACTATATGTAGGCGGGCCAGTAATAAACGTGCATATCTGTGACGACGTGAGACGTCCGGCTCAGACCGGCACGCTACCATAACCTAAACAAGTAACTATGAATAACTAGAACTATTGCAACTGAGATTCAGCGTCAGTGATAAGAGGCGTCAATGTTACAATCCCGACGTACAATAGAGCCGGGAGTGCACTGTAGTCAAAGAACTGTGGACGGCAGTCGGGCATGACACTTCCTTTTGCTATGCGCCCTTGCATTCTTCCTTCTATAATTCTTGTAAGTCTACTGCAAGAAACTAAACAAAAATTGGACAACTAAAAAGGAAACGGCTGAACTCGGAAAAGGCCGGAGAATCCGTGGCCACTGTCTAGTAGGTAGCCTGCGGCTAGAAAGGATTTTCTGAAAAGGATAGTTTTACCCTGGAGTAAAACAGTGAAGGAGTGATGGATGATGACTGATGAAGGTGGAACAAAGTTGACTCAGTCAAGTGCAGAATGAGATGAATGCGAAGAAGAACGACTAGGATAAGCTTTAGAAAACCAATCGACAGGTAAAACACCGTCACGCACCGCAGTAACCACACACGACGAGCTCAGGAGCTAATGTACAATAGCAAATATGTCGGTCCTCGTTATTGTTGTGCCGATAAGTACGTTGGCCGCGTAGCATGCTGCCCCCTGGTGAGTCACGGCGAGTATGCCGACGGCTCAGAGAGACAGACGGACTGACGGACGCCAGACCGTAACATTAGTTTTAGTAATTATAAAATAATAATAATCTTAACGTAGACATTACATTTCCCCATAATTCATAACTTAGGAGGCGGTGAAAGTCTACGATACATACGAAACCACATGAAAGCTGACGAAGACTTAAAAGCAAAAAAAACCAAGAACCTCCGCTACCGCAGAGGGACAGCGCGACGCGTAGATAATATACGCTATATTTTTTGAGATGTGGTCAATGAAGGTCACCGGTAATAGCGCGATTCGATATATTAGTTTTCCTTTGCAATTAAGGCCAGATAAGATCTGGACTAAAAACGTGAAGTGTTCATCAAAGATAAAGATGAGGTTGCAAGCAAAGTGGGTGGTGTCGAGTGACGAGTTGTGTATTTTGCCAATTTGCATTTTCAGTCCGATGAACATCTCAGTCGACCCAACGCAACGCAACCCATAGATGTACCCTCACAGACTATGTGATGTGCCCATCTGTGGCCCATTGCACAAGGAACGCAACTGCATTACAAAAGTAATGAGAAGCAAAATTGCAGAATCTATTAAGACTGAACAGAAATTAAACGCTACGACCTGAAACCCGTCGTACGTCCAAGAAGCGAACTTCATTGAGCAGTTCTGCTCGTCGAAAGGGAAGTACTTGACGTCGATGGCACACGAGCTGCGGAAGATGACCATCGACAACCACGTGACGTTGCCGTTTGACGTCACGATGACGTTGGTGCTGATGGAAGACTTGTACGAAGACACGTCAGCACTGCACGATCACAACGCAGCCACTGTAACATGTATAGTGTATACAACGGTATATTATAATACTCCACGTCACATGCACAGGTGTCAACTCTGAATGATGAAAGGGACGAGTCCTCCGACATTTTACCTGGGATGTATGCTATTGGGGAATCCCATAAATATTTAACCTTAGTTCTCTACGGAACTAGAAAAAGCCAGCACTCACACGAACGCCCTGACCCATGCCGGCAATGTTTTTATGCCTCATAACCTCGACTTTTAATTTATTTTGACCCCAAAATAAACGTGTTTTCAAAACTAATGGTGGAACATTTCTGTGTCAATTTTTATGATCCTGGCGACATTGGTTTTACCCGCGCGACGCTATGCTAGCGCGGTACTTGCCGTCATCGTGTCTGTCTGACTGTCCGTCCGTCTGTTTGTCTGTCTGTCACAAGTCGGTGTTCTACTAAGACGGCTAAACCTAGGATTATGCAAACAATGACGTGCGATAGCCCAGGGAGTCTAGTTTTCTGAAGCCAACAAACTAAGCAAAATTCCAACGGGGTCACCCCAACGGGAAGCGCCAAATAGCAGTAAGGTGGGTTCAAACGGCGATTTTCGACCAATATCTCGCTATATCTCAGAAACGGTGCACGATAGGGACACAGTTACAATGGACCGCTAATAGGAACTCGTGTGTGCTCTATTGATTGGTGCTATTTCCAGTGACCTTGAGTGACCCAAACTACCCTAAAACCATCCCATTTCGATATTTTGTATCGCCCCTCATATCTTTGTAGTAAGTGGAGATATAGACTTCAAATTTGGTAGGTAAGTTGACGGTAGCAGGTGCCAGCCCAAGGATGGCAAACCATCCATGAAACTTGAAAGGGGCGTGGTTAGGTCACGTGAACCATTTAAATTTTGGTGGGCACCAACCATATCTCTGGAACGGCTGATCGTCTCAGGCGCTGTCAACGCAGTTCACCGGTGAGTGTCGTAAACTTGTGATGGTCGTCGGACAACTGTTGATCACACCCACCGTCAAGATCTGTATTCAGCAACTAAGCCGAGTAGAAGAAATTGTTTGATTACCATATGATGCGATACGAAATATTTAGCATGTTTTGAGCCTCTGCGTCGCGCGGGTCTGTCAGCGGCAGCGGATACTCTTGTATATTCGTGTAAGGGCATGACGGCAGTAAAACTTCACTTCAACAGAATACTCCATAAAACGTTTGTTATATTTTCGTGACGCCACACATATTTCACTGTGCACGTTATTCTTGCTCAACAGACAAGACACTGGCCTAAATAATTACACTGACTTGTTATAGAGAAGAATGTCTGGTCGCCAGATCGAGTCGTAAGGCAGACGTATTACTTTGAGTCCGCCGTATTTCTCCGGATCCCACTGTAAACCGTGATCCATCCAGACCTGATCGTATGCACCGCAACCTCAAGCATTCAAGACTCGCATCGCACGTCACGCGGCAGTTTCAGCACCCAGCAGTCGCAGAGGGACCGCGCGACGCTCCGCTCGACACGTCACATCGCCATTTTTCCACACACCCGTTTAACGCTTTGACGGCATGATTACAGGCTCTGCTATTTCTATAAAACGACCAACTTGAAGAAAAACAGGTAGACAAACAGACACCGCGCCATAGCATATGCCTCGCTATACACAGGCATCGAGCGGCAAAAAATCACTCAAGCTTCAGATCACTGTTTTCAGCTTTCCATCCAAAAACGTCATTTAAGTTCAATAAAAGAAATAAAAAGAACTGTCCAACGATATTTTTCTATCCAAAACGCGCAAAACCTTCTAGAATTGACTGCATATCGACGGGTTCAGAAGTCTTGACAAAATACACGAGTGTGACTGACAGACAGACAGACTGGTGAACAGGCAGACACGTTACCACAGCATATACGTCATCGCGCGCTAAAAATCTATATGCGTATACCTGATTCAGCCAACAGTTGGTTGTAATAATTTGATTCTTCTCATCCTAAAACAAAATAACGATCGCCAATATCCAACTACAAATATATAGTAAATTGAATTTACGTATCAAATTAAACAGTATAAATAATAAATGACATATTACATAACGAAACGAAATTACTCAACAGTCACTATTTCCGGACGATTTTTCCACCGCTAATTAATTTCCCATTAACGTTAATAAAAGATAAATTTGCGGTGGAAAACCGGCCCTTCGTCTTTTAAAAGGCGCAGCCGTGGTAACAAGAGCTCAGCAACATTGCTGCTGCGATAGCCGACATACCCACCATCCACAGCGGCCACACCTACTCTTTCGATTAACTAACGCGAATCTGGTAATATCTCTATAAACACCTCAATCCGGACAGGTGCCTTTCTGTGGGCGGAGGCGGACCCCCAGCTAATACAAAATCCCTGTCCTCTGTGTTAGGCCTAAGTCTCACACCAAAGCCAATCGATTTGTTGAGGCGTACAGCTACAATACACCAACGTTACGTGAAAGACACACAGACACACATACACAACCGTAACATAGAAGCCGAACGTTACCACGGTTGGCTAAAACGACAGGCACATCTGCGCATCTGCAATGTTTCGTTTCGCCCAGAACATAAGCTGGTTATCTGAGTTCGAACATCCGCCGTGGCTGACGATAAGAGATTTTTACGCGCAGCGCAAGCGCGGAGTATGCTATGTTAATTTGGTTCTTTTGCGTGTTTCACACATTCGCACACTATGTCAAAACTTTTCACCGCGAATAGACAAGTCATTCTTGTTTTTCAATACCATACAACCAATATTTCACCATATCTAACAAACAGTGCAACGAAAGAAAACAGTTGCTATAGCATAATGACCTCTTACGCCTCGATTCGCCTGTATTACTAACAGACATGATCACCATCAGACGGCGGCGTCATTAATTATCAAGTCGGCAGACGGCAATTGAAATCAGGTAACGCATAGGCCTATATTGATTGTACAACAGTCTAAAGAGTTCTATAACGGTTTTTCGACGCACAAACTGTTGGATATTTGTTTGACAGTCTTTATCGGCAAGTCAACTAAGCATCTTGCTTCAGGGATGCCAAATAATAAAGAATGCGAGAGTCGCAATCTATACGCATAAACAATTTAACACTAGATGGCTGTATTGTGTTGAATTAACACAATAGCCTACAGTGTTCGCCCGAAGCGGTCCGCTATATGTAATAGGTCTTTCCCTGGGCCCACCCGAGTCCTCAACGCAAAACGTATCTCGACCCTTTCATCCGTTTTGCAGGGTTCACTAGGTGACAGACAGACCGACAGACGACGCTACTCGGTCGGTAACAATTGGCGGCAGCTACGTGCGTAGTACTGTGATGTGGTGACGGTCTAATAATAATTGTAGCACATGTAGACTCTTAGACTGGTTCCCAAGCTTTTATCGTTGTACGGAATAAGACAATCGTAGACAGCTGATTTCGCTTAGTCCGCGGTGTGGAATCGCACGCTGAACTATATAAATTAACTTCGCCTTCCAACGTCCATCAATATATATATTTCTTTCTTCGGCGACCTACACCGTTGCCATAGTAACACCGACAACAGTTTAAATTCTTCCCATTAATCGTCCAATTTGTTCGTTCCTGTTGTAGTTTAGTTTGCGAGTAATGTCGAAATAGTTAGTCACAGTTATGCCGTTTAAAAATCGAAAATGTAACTGTCTCCGACTTGACAGTAAAGAAGTAAATTTAAGCGAAATCGGTGCTCCGTAGCGAAATTTATATCGCAATGCATGACCCAGTTTCGGATTTGGTGGCTTGAGGTTGCAAGACCAGGAAATTTGTTAAACAATATTTGACGTTTTTTTGAAAAAGGACACTTTGCGGTAAAATTTTCAAAATACTATTCCGAAATTTTTCACCGAGATACCGATCGACGTTGTGCTGTTCAAATTTCATGAAATGTTGCCGAAGGGAAATGGGTGAAATCGTGCATCGTTTAAGTGACCAAAAACAAAAATTCGGTTGCCTCTTAAACTGTTGCTACTGCGCAGATCGCACCCAAAATCTGCCTGGGCCAGCCCCAAACAACGTACTCGCGGTGCTCCAGATTTCATCCAAATCCACTCACTTTCGGCAGAGTTATAGCCGAATGCGTGAACACGTTTTTTGCCCCGTAGCATATTTCCATTATTCGCCCGAAGCGAACCTTAGCTTCGGGTGAATAAAAATGGAAACTAGACATCCCGTACAGGGATCATTTGGTAGTGAATTTCCGTCCAGCTATAATCAGTGCGGAGTTATGGACCGTTGGACGCTTGAAGTCGCAAGACGTTAAGAAGTTTTGAGATCTTTTTGCGTTTTTGGAAAAAAAGACCTTTTTGCCTGCGGGAAATGGATGTAATCGTGCCTTGCTTATCTGACAATAAAAATAAAATAAAATTTCGCATGGTTCTCCAATCAATCAACAAATCAATCAATCAATCAATCAATCAATCGTCGTTTAATAAAGGCATGACATATCGCAGGCCATTACAATATAGAAGAAAAATGAAAAGTTAGTAAGTATCTTTGTACAGCATGCGTATCAGAAAGCTAAACTCAGACAACTGAGTCATAATGCTCAGGCAGCTGCAAGAGATGAGGTCGTTGTCGTAGGTTGTATCGCTGCGACGCGGCAGATGTCGGTGGATATATCACGGCTTGTACGGTAGTACAAGCTGTTGTAAAAGCGACTAGCCAAAGTAATGGGAAAGGCCAAATTTTGACCCTCCGGGGCTCCGAAACCCCTGAACGGATTTCGATGAAACTCGGAATATATAATCGGGTCGCGGGTATGACCACACATGCAAATCCATGTGGCGCTGCGACAACGTGGGTGGTCTGGGCGAACACGTG
>Ga0209780_1004172_pt1 | contig 11050 bp, 6 predicted proteins | sample WorMetexBAHAMAS2_FD_187384 | JGI IMG/M metagenome (GOLD analysis project Ga0209780, IMG submission 187384) | Marine gutless worms symbiont microbial communities from Max Planck institute for Marine Microbiology, Germany - Inanidrilus exumae... | ecosystem: Host-associated > Annelida > Digestive...
TGAGTATACAATATCCGTTGCCTGAATGTGCTTCCTACACCAGTTGGGGTCGTCGCTCAGTACAACGAACTGAACGCGTTCCAGACAGCCAGTGAAGTAGGACATTGATCGACGGAAGTAGTCGATAGTCGGTGCTGGCCAGCCGTCTTGCTGGTGATTCGGATGTGTATAGTCAGTCCGTCGTACATGAATCAACACACGCACGAACTTAACCGCTCTCCACTTCTCCGGCGTTCGTTCTTCCAACCATCGACGCGCCGTGTCTAGCACGTGTCGCTTGAACGTCAGGTCGATCCGAAGCTGGTCGTCGACCTCCCGGAAATATTTGTACGACTGCAAGAAGTGCAACAGCGTAACGTTGCTCTCGGGAAGTCGTTCGAAACTGTTGTCGTATGACATTGAGCCGACTTCTCTCAATGTCACTGCGCGAGTTAGCGGACTCTAAACACCGACATTTAGTCGAATTAGCGAATAAATTGTAATCAAAGAATGCGTAACTCTGTGGGCTGAATTGATTTTTAAAAATTTTTGTTCTACTTATATCAAGACAAACAAGACTCTCTGCACGGCCCTATGCTGTGACGGCTCGCTGGACACGATCGTTCAAGTTGCGATATCTTTAACGTTCTATACCAGTAACGCCTTGCAGGAAAAAGCGATCCTACAGAAAAACGGTTTCACCACCATTGGATTTCCATGGGGAAAATGAACGTGAAATTCTCCAATGGATCCATTGCGACTAAATGGGATTCAATGCAGGGGCGGATCCAGAAATTGGGTTTAGGGGCCACCTCCCGTGTCCGTTGCTCGGATAATTTCACATGTTCATTTCCCTGTGGAAATCCCATGGGGTTTGAAACCGTGACCGCTATACTGCAGGATGGCCGAAAAGTGACTTTTGACGGATAGCAAATTACCAACGAATAATCTAGCCTATTTGTGTATTACACTAACAGTGCATATCGTGCACTTGAACACTGTACCGTACTCCTATTCCACGTTCCATTAAAAGTACCCTTGGATTGGCGATTCTAGGACCCACAGGACTCCCCATGGCTACGTCATTGACTCTGTAAGTCTGTAAGTCGTCAAAGTAGCCTATTCTAGCACGTTGTAACAGTTTACCTTCGTGATTCGGTTGCCGTGATCTATAGGCATGCGTAGATTGAAATATCTTGCCAAGTCGTATTGCTGTAATGCGTTTCCAGGATCAGGTAGGATTGGCAGGTGCCCGGTGCGCCAGGCAATGCCATACGTCGAAGCGTAGGTGAACAGTCGATTTCCAAGCCGATGGCTACTCGCATCCTTCGCCCAGACGTACAAGACCTTACCAGACCTGATCGTCGCGTTTGAAGACCACGGAGGCATTTTTGGAAAAGAAGTAGGCAAACTGTTCGTCGTCATCTTCATATATTGACAACGAAGTGTAGAACCTGGCGTCGGCGCGGTGAAGGGTGCACTCTTGATGCATGTGTTGATGAGATAGTCAATGATGGCGACCGTCACGAAGGCTACCGCTGTTGCCGTTAACAAGTATCTAGTCATCGGGAGATCGATAAACGTTGCGCTGTGCAGCATCAACACATTTTTGAAGGCACTACTATACTATACAATACAATAATACAATAGTTATTTGTATTGCGCCCCTACAAGTTGACCGCGGGCGCATAACAGCGTTCAAGAATTGTTGTTTTGAGATATTCCGCATGATGAAGTAAACAGAAAAGTTTTGAGTTTGCCAGGGACGAGGCCATGGCGGGCTTGGGGAGGCTTAGCCCCCTCAAATGAGTAATTAGTCCCCCAAAACCTAGCACAGATAAGCATCATGAGCAGCGAATTTAGTTAGAAATATGGGCATTTGACGGTCCTGCTTGTCTGTTGAATTTGTAGTTGTCTATTGGAGTTATACAAAAACGACCTGAAGGAAAATTGAATGGACTGCATATATAACTCTCTTTTTTATTTGCTTTCTTCCAGGGGCCACTAAGGCACTAACTAAAATTAGTTCAAATCTCAGTTCCTGCAAACGTTTTTCACAGACTGAGTAAAACCATACGATGTTAGGCGTAAATCAAGACATTTTATGCCATCTTTTGACTAAAACGCCACGACTTCGAATTGAGGCGTTTCACTTGCAACGAACCTAATATAAGAACAACACTGCTGTGACATTGAGTTTTTTTATGAAATGGGATATGACACCAAGCAAAATCCAGGTCTGACAACAAACCTCACAACTGGTGCATTGAGAATGATAACTTTGCAATTCCATAAGGTGTTCTGCCATTTGAGTTATGTACCCGTTATATTTGGGGTACAATTGAATTCCCCTTGAGCTATCAGTGTTGAAACTGTTTATACTCACCGTACTGTAGTGATTAGTGAAAATTTTGCTTTGAACACAAGAACGAGTAGTCCCGATTTGACTTAATACTGTTTAATCTGCACGAAATTTGGTAAGTTGCTTCTCAGGAAAATCATCACAACTGTTGCCTCCAGATGTAATATTTTAAACCTAAAATGCACCAAATTCAATTTCGGCTGGGGCTTCGCACCAGACTCCGCTAGGGGAGCTTACAGCGCTCCCCAGACACCCTAGCTGCGATGCCCTATTTCTAAAGGGAGGAGAAGGGAGGGGAGGGGAAAGGGAGGGAAAGGAAAGAGGATGGATAGAAAAGGAAGGGGAAGGCGGGCAAAGGGAAAGGGAGGTGAAGGGAAAAGGGAGGGAAAAGGAAGTGGAATAGAGAGGAGGAGACGGAAGGGAAAAACTTAGACCCCAAATGTTTTTCACTGGCCTCGTCCCTGGAGTTTGCGCTTGAACAGTGGATTGTTCGATACAGTTTCAACTCTGCCAATGGACAAACAGGGGTGGTAGCTAGCTATCCTGCCGGTGTGGCAGCGACTCGTGCTTCCAGTTTCTAGTTTTCGTCTATCTGTAAATGTAAATACTTCGCAGCACTGATGTAAAATCATGTACTTACGTACCTGAGGTGTTCAACTGCACTCAACTGCAGTTCAAAACTTGAACGTGTACATTGTTCCTGTTCTATTTTGATAAATCTGCACGTTTTCATTCATCCGCAACGTCGACAACCGCTGTTTTATTTTGTATAATATCCTTCAAATTGCCAGAAAAGTAGCAGATAGACAGCAGACGCTGCTTGTGCAATGCTACTTCGCAATTTCACTTATACCGCTGCGTGTATAATGTGTAATAGGGTTGAGTCGATAGAGGCTTTTGCTGCTCGAGTGGTCTATCGAGTATCTAATCGAGTACTCAAGTTCTGGAGAGACACCGAAAGTAGGCTATTCCAACACTAAGCATAGAATTATTATTTTATTATTCTGCCAAGACGTATAGGTGTTTTAAAGCTGCTTTATTACTTGAAATGGTATGCGTGTGAAAGGTCCGTGACGTGACATTATAACAACTATTTAGTCTATTTTGGACATGCAGACGCAGGTTGTACATTTACGTTTCAGCGGTCATACCGATAGCCTCAGATTATACTCTTTAGTTTGGCCAATGGCATGCGTGGTTGCCAGTGTTCTTGCATAAGTGAAATTGACAAACACTAAATTATAATTGGGAGAAGCTAATAACTTTGAAATAAATAAATATTTATTTTTTTTAAAAATAGCCGAATAATCGGAAAGTCGACCTTTTTCATGCTCACATTGCTCGAAGGCCTACACGGCACAGCCCTAATATGCAACGCTGCGTGTTGTAGGCCCAGTGTAATTATCGGCATCACCAATCACCGTCATTGACAGCCGTCGCCTCGTTGCACGATAATGGCTGCGTTTTTTTCCTCCAGAGGAGATTAATCAAGTCCTAGACGAAATCATTCGAACGAGATTGATCTGCTCCGGCGTCAAAAAAACGACGCAAACAGTTCCGGCCTGTTTAGCTCGACGTTGCTATTACGGAAAGCTATCATATCAGAGATAATATCTTATAAATTACTAAATCTAACAAAAACACTACATATATATGTTTTCCGTAGAATTCCCATTCTGCATTAACCGCGCAAAAACCGTAAACAAATGGACGTGGCTCGCCGTCTAGTTTCGTCACACGTTTCGGTCGGAGCAAAGTCAGAGCGGTCTTCTTCAGTACTAAGCCAAGAGATTGGCGGGAAAGAACGTCTCCGAAATGACCTTTTCTGTGTCGACTCGAGTGGGACGTAAAACCTTAACTCAGTCAGTCAGAGCGGTCGGACTGATCTCCGTGATCTCACTGGAGCTGATCAAGAAGCTCAGCTACTGCAGAGGGACCGCGGAGGGACCGCGCGATGCGCTGTTAGAAAATTCGTACATACGTTTAACGAGATAAGGGAGTTAGAAAAATTTCAAACAGCGAAAGTGACCTTTAAGGTTATTCAAGGGCATTGGCAATATCGCCATTCGATATGCCACGTACGATTTCCTATTAGTCTTCCATTGCAACTATGTCTCTATCGGCACCGTTTCCGATATATTGTCTTATTTGCCTAAATTTAATAAGACGTCACGTGATTCTAAAGACATCCGGTTTGGGGGTAATATATCATGCGTGCACAAATACTCTTGTATATCAATCAGCACACAAAGTTTTAAGTGCCTAGCATCACCAATTCCAAAGATATGATTGGGGCCAAATTAAAAAACGGGTCACTTGACCCTAACCACACCTATTAGGGGGTAGCCTGTCGTCCCTGGCTAGCACTTGATATATCCTACCTGCATACAAAATTTGGCGACTCTCGCCTCTGCCGTTCCGTAAATATGATTGCGGTCATCAAAATTGAAAATAGGTCACGTGACCCTAATCACGCCCCTTTTGGGGTGATTTTTCATCCGTGGACTAGGATTTGATAGGGTCTATACATATATGCAAAATTCGATGATTCTAGCTTCAGCAGTTCCAGAGATTTCATTGAACCCCCAAATTTAAAATGGGTCACTTGACTTTGACCACGCCATTTTAAGGGTGATCTGTCATCTCTATAATGGGACTTGAAATAACCTACCTGCGTGGAAAATTTTACCACTCTAGCTTCAGCCCTTCCAGAAATATGATTGGTGCCCACCAAACTTTAAATGGTTCACGTGACCTGACCACGCCCCCTTCAGGGATAGTTTGCCATCCATGGGCTAGCACTTGCCACTATCAATCTATCTACCCAATTTGAAGTATCTAACTCATCAACTACGAAGATATACATGCAAGGCAGTACAAAATATCGAAAATGGGGTGGTTTAAGGTAGATAGGGGGTCACTCAACGTCACTGAAAATAGTACCATTCGATAGAGCGCATGGGAGTTTCTATTCGTATTCCATTAACTATGTCCCTATCTTGCAGCGTTTTTTAGATATAGCTAGATCTATTTGGCACCCCCGTTCGGGGTGACCCCGTTGGAATTTTGCCGAGATCTTTGGCGTCAAAAGGCTGGAGTCCATGGGCTATCGTATGGCGTTTTCGCGTGATCCTACGTGTAGTGTAGCCGTTTTGGTAATATACCTGCGTGGTGTTGTGATTGTGACAAACAGACGGACGACGGACGGACAGACACGCGACGACAGCATATGCCGCTTTAGCATAGAGTCGCGCGGTAAAAACGCGAAGAGAATCGCTCTCATGTAGAAAATGCGGCCTAATACCAGACGAGATCGCTCTAGAGCGGTCTAACTCAGAAAGAAAACGCATTCAATGTCCGGGGCAAACAGCATGCCTCCAGTTAATTCCTGTGTCGGTTAGAGTCCACTGTAAAAACTTGATCGAGCCACTTGTTCTGTGGACGACACATAGTGGGAATGTAGCCACGAGGAATAAGGTCAGGTCATGTTTTAGTGTGGAGTTGATGACGATTTGTATAGCTGTAAAGTGAAAATGTGCAGTTTAAACGGCAATTTGTCCAGTTTTGTTTTGCATCGCCTAAACGAACGCTCCATCTATAACGGCAGCCTATAACTATTCTGAACTCAGTGCAGATTTGAACCAACATTGTCGATTTGAAGTGTTAATGTGGCGTTTTACGCAAAACGTTTCAGCTTCAGGGGCTTTGACCCCTGGCCATGACCAGGGGGCATTGCCCCTGGACCCCATACCCCTTGACTATACCCAGAATGTGCAGTACTTTCTGTCTCTGGAATCAGCTCCCTTTGTCTCTTCGTCAACCTCATTCTGGTGCCAGTTTTTCCATTTCCTACTCACCTATTCCTTCACCCGTCACTTCTTCCTCTTTTGATTTACCACTCTGTGCACGTCTCTTTCACTTTCGGCTTAAAACCCACTTCGTTCATAAATCCTACCTTCCGTAGTTTCACTTCTTCCTCCCGGACTGCCTCCACGGACTTTTGCCTGGACCGTTTCTTCTGAGCTACTCGGTTTTTATTTCATTTTTCCTTATTTTTCGTTTCTGGGCCGTGCGCTAGATTAAGCTGGCCATCTCGTCAGCTTTTGAGCGTACGTTAATCTACCCTATCGCATCGTATCGTATCGTATCGTAGTTAATTTTGCTTAAAATATGCCATGAATGAAGGGTCGACTAAGTGGCGTGCTGACGTGGAAACTAAACCGAGCGCATGTCCAAAGAGCGGAACGAGTCAAAAGAACAGACGATGAAACAATTGAACGTGGGGTCAGTTGCAACAGCGAAGGATCACACAGATTTTCAACCAATTTTTCAGCACCATTCTGTGATCAGTGCTGTACCAAAACAAACACGTAATTACTGCTCGACGAAGGTGCTAAACACGAGTTCACGAGCCCAAAGTAACGCAGCACGTGTGACACTCAATGTCAGCAGGGTTCGTTAATATTGACGTATATACCGCACGACTACGTCGCATGGCGTCGAAATAGCACACAGTGAAAAGTTGGCAGCCCTAAAGCCCCGTCCACACCAGCAACAATGTTGAAGTAACATTGTCGGATGCTACAAGTCGAACGATTCTTTCGGCAAAGTCAAATGTTGCTTCAACAAAGTCGAACGTTGCTTTGACATCGTTGACGGTGTTGACGGGGCTTAAGTATATAGGACACAAAGCGTGCAACACGTGCGGCAAAATGGAAGGCTCACCACGAAATATAATCGGCAGTTTTCCTGCGACATTTTGCAGTTTTCCAACCTATAGGCGTCCATATGCTGTTATGCATCTTGTCGATATTTTATGGTCGCACGTTCTACGTAGAAAAACTGGCGACTGCCTTTCTCTTTTCACGGTCTTTTTTCACCACAGTTCTAATCGCACAGACGTGGCAACTATTGTGAATATATATCGCATTGGTGCTACTATATAACGCTCATCTTATTTCGGGGGATTGACCCTATCCAATTTTTTTCACGGTCCAAAAAGGCCGGTAACAACGCCGTGTTGTTTTTAGTGCAGCGCGACGAAGTTTTGCGGTCTATCAAGTACTGCTGCTGTATTTGGTTGTCGAGTTCTTTGCGCAAAGTGGTCGGTGCGACATCGAGTGGGGGCTTTCTAGTTATGTATATTAATTTTGGCAAATAAGTTCTCTCTTGTCGTCTCTGAATTTTTCTCGTACTCATACAGTTGTGGCTATGCACCACTTTACCGTTGTCGCTGAGGCGCGATCTGTTTGCAACAGCTGATATTATTTTGTTTCTTTAGAAACACGGACCGATATCGTGGCACAACAAAAACTGCACTTCATGTCGCATAATCATGATACGACTATTCCAGGTTGCTGCGATTTTATTACGACAATCGTACTGAACTAAAATCGTAATGATTTCATAGCGAACGGGTATCCGCCTTGTTTCATGTTCGTATCAAAATCGCGACAACGACTTAAGATGGAGAGACACCAGCAGGCCAAAGGCGTCTGTCCCTAAAGTTCTGTCCACACCAGCAACAACGTCGAAGCAACAGACAACATTGTCGAAGCTACGTTCGACTTTGTCGAAGCAACATTCGACTTTCTTGCAACAAACGGCAACAATGTCGAACGAAATTTCGTCCTTCCGACAAAGTCGAAACAAATTGAACATGTCAAATTTGTTTCGACTTTGTCCAAAGGACGAAATTTCGTTCGACATTGTTGCCGAAACCGGCAACAATGTCGAAGCAACTTTCGACATTGTAGAAAGAATTGTTAAACTTGTTGCATTCGACAATGTTGCTCGGACATTGTTGCTGGTGTGGACGGGGCTTAAAGCCAATATAGTAACCATTCTACTATTTCCGCTTCCTACCTGTTTCACAAATCCTACCCCCGTAGTTTCGCTTCTTCCTCCCGGACTGCCTTCACGGACTATAGCCCGGACCGTTTCTTCTGAGCTACTCGGTTCTTGTTTTTTAGTTTTTCCTCATTTTTTCGTTTCTGTGCCGTGAGCCAGAGTAGGCTGGCCATCTCGTCAGCTTTTGAGCGCACGTAAATATACTGTATCGAATCGTATCGTATCTGCGTAGAGCTGATTCTGTTGTGAATCGGTATACACCATCAAACGGCACTGCACGCTTCGGACGACGGCTGAGTTAGCGACACACAGCCGACAGTCACGCTGTCTGGACCCTCGCAAACATCTTCGTGTGATATCTCGACGGTATCGACTACCTGCGAGGTCGTCGAAGCCCGCAGAGTTTTGAGCAGATCCAAAGACACTGTCGGCGCAGTCCTGGCGCCAACTGTCAACTCCGCGCGGGTGATATTCGCTGCGGTTTGTGGCGGTTTGAAAGTAACAAAAGATCGCCGCGAGTTTTCCGAAGTCCGAATATTTCTAGTAGCCGTCGTACTAGCAGTAGAACCGCCGGAGACGTACACCGGAAAGCGATCGTACAACGACAACCTTCCGCCGTCGCCAAGCGGGCGATCGGGAAGCTCTAGTTCGGCTGACGTTCGGTAGTCGTCGCCAGTGGCGCTGACTTCCGGCGTGTGCTCAACCAAGGGGCTCGAAGTCGGCCGGTTGCCGACCAAATGGACGTGCTGGTGATACGGACACAGGTCTTCTAGCGGAATAACATTCTGTTCGTCCAGCACGGAAGATTTGTGGTCGCCAATGACCGCAGAAGCGCACCGCAACAAGGTCGTCGATCCGAACTTGTCCGAGTAAGCGTGCGCGCTTAGCAGGTGCTCGTCGACTTGACAATGCATCGCTGATTCGTTGTCGTATTTATTCCTTCACACGCAAACAACGACACAACAAGTAATTACTTGACGCCTGCTGCAGGTATCGCGCTAACTGACGCGCTCTCCCTCCCATCCGCCACCGACAGTTTTCGGTTTAAGGCGCTAACTGACTGGCTGTATTATGCTGCGACCTGTGCCTTCTGCACGAATAGCCTACGCCACCGCTGCTGCTGTAAAACAACCGCCAACTGCAACAAATAGCATGACCATATAGGCCTACTGTAGAAGTTTCGCCTCCGTCGTAAGCTCCGCCCAGCGTTACAGCGTCGGACAAATTAATAGTATAGATGTTAATAGTATAGATGTTCAGAGCGACTACAACTACGATCGTCAATGCGCATTCCGTTAATAATTTAGGGCCAGTTTTTCCACCGCAAATTAATCTCCCATTAACGTTAATGCGAGATTAATTTGTGGTGGCAAAACTGGCCTTAAGTCTGGTACGAATTGACGAGAGTATAATTATACTGATACTGAAAGGCTGACAGACTAGCTGACCTGCGAAGGCAGAAGAGGATAGAAAACAATACGATGACGCCAACGGATACCCCCAGAGCCGCACCTACACCGGTCACTATCAGAAGACCTGCACATTTAAATCATCATCAACATTATCCTCTTTATTATTATTAAGCTGCATCGCAGCTAGCGTTAGCGCAGCCTATTGTTACACACGGAGTAGCATGATCGGTCTGTCTGTGTGTTGGTCACGTTCGTGAGCTTTGTAAAAAAGGCTGAACCGACGGAGATGCCATTTGGTGGCTGACTCAGGTAGGCCTAGGGAACCATGTCAGACGGGGGTGCCGATCACCAAGAGGAAGGGGCATTTTGGGGACGGAAGTGGCGACCCATTGGAAACTATAGGGACACTCTATATACCGTGAGCTGTGTTCAACAACGGCTGAACGTTTGCATTTGCGCAATACACCGACGGAAAGCCCTTGACATCTGCAATATACAAGTGTTGTTCATTAGGAGATTAACGAGAAATCAGCGACTTAAAACTCTTGACTTTTCTCTTCCATAACGCGTGGTGGCTGTATGCGACTGCCTAATGGCTACCGCGTCACGATTTAGCCAATGGCATGGCTCGTTTGCCGTGATCCATAAAAATAGCACGCACTTCTACCGGCAATTGTAATCGTTTATTTTTGAAACACGCACGAAAGGCCATTAAATGTAATTATGACTAGAAATGCGTGGCACAGCCTAGCGTGTAGCCCGTTCGGCATAGCAGTAACGCCCTCTAGCGTATAGGTGAAACAAAAATAAGTACTGATCGCCCCAGAAACTGCTGATCGACGATAATTTGTATCAACGATTTTTTTTTAAATCAGGGGTGCACGCCGATTACCTCCTTGGACTCCGGAGTTACTGGACCGAAGTTCACCAAATTTACACACAATAAAGAGAGGTCATCGCGAATGAACTTTAAAAAATCGGTATGACGATATTGCAATCCGTTTCCGAATGCCATGGCGACAAATAAATGTAAATAGGCCAATTTTGCCAATTTTGACGCTAAAATTGGCTGCCACGGCATGACATGGCAACTTCGCTGGGACGATCGAAAAAAAAGGTCAGATCCTTAGACTACGATGCAATACCTACCATAAGGTGAAAGTTTGGTAAAAAATCGGTCAAGCGGATTCGGAGATAATGCGTCGCAAAGAATTTATTCGTTTAAATGAGGGGTGCACGCCGACGACCGTTTAAACTCCGGAGTTGCTGGACCATAGTTCACCAAATTTACACACAATATAGCCAGATCATCTCAGATGAACATTTTAAAATTAAAATGGCGACATTGCTTTCCGTTTCGGAATGCCAGGGCGACGCCTGGTAATGCCAGAGTTTGTTGTTGAATAGTCCGGTCTTTCCAATTTTGGCCTCAAAATTGGAAAGACCG
>Ga0209780_1004173_pt1 | contig 11048 bp, 8 predicted proteins | sample WorMetexBAHAMAS2_FD_187384 | JGI IMG/M metagenome (GOLD analysis project Ga0209780, IMG submission 187384) | Marine gutless worms symbiont microbial communities from Max Planck institute for Marine Microbiology, Germany - Inanidrilus exumae... | ecosystem: Host-associated > Annelida > Digestive...
CCAGGGGCTCTGCCCCTGGACCCCGCTGGGGGCACAGCCCCCAGACCCCCATTATAGGCTCGCGCTCCGCGCTCGCCATATGGCCCCCTCCAATCTCTACTCCTGGATCCGCCCCTGATCCCAGCTCAATATCAATTAGGCCTTACTCCTGTCTACACAGTTGGCATCACGTTACGATGTTTTACAAGATCGCGGTAGGTACACACTAACCGTGAACACGAGCTGTCTTGACGTCCCGTGTTCACGGTAGTGTGAACAGAACTGGTGCCCGTCAACATGGTCTATCGACACGGCTAGTGTGAACGCCCTGACCGCGCTGGATTGAACGGCGCTGCAGGCGGGGTTAGACAAAATAAAATAAGATGCATAGGTCTGACGTTCCGTCCTTGAGACAAATGTAGACACAAACAGCTTGACAAGAACTGCAGCTCAATGTATAGACAAACGTAAAAGAAACCGTATTTCTGTGTGTGCGTTTTGAAGTTTTAAGCTGCATGGTAATACATTGCGTCTTGTTGGCAACAGTATTAGCGAAATCAGCAAGGTTACGTTACAAAATAAGACTGTCGTATAGAATTCAAAATTGGTGAAAATGTTAAACATGGCACGCGTATCGGGCGATGATATCTTAAGGTCAAAGGTCAAGGTCAGACTAAGCTGGCGCTAGGCTACACAGTAACTTGCTTTGATCTAATCGGTTTCCCAATGCATATTACGTCCGGTTATATACACAGGGCAATCAATGCAATTTTTAGTCTTCATTCTCTTTTATGGTTAAGACAGGAATGACGGTTTGCAGGCTTAATTCAAAAGCTTTTGGTAGCCGGTCTACCAGTCTACCACGGCGCACAATGTTATTGACGCGTTGAGTCTGCTGGACGTGTTCAATATTGACGAATGTGTTTCGTTTTCGTACTCTGTAGACAGCATGGCCACCGAACTGCTCGGCAATACACAGACAGCGACTTACACGTACATGACAGCGCCACGCCTCAACGGCCTCTCAACGCCGTCATTTCTGCCGTCGATCAGCGGCCGAGCCACGGCGTCGGCCAAGCCGTACGACACATACCCTCACCCGGCCCCGCTGCGTCGCTCCGTCACCTGCATGCCGTGGAGGAGCTCGTACTTCGGCGTGGCGCGAGGCGACCCGGCCGTAGCTCACATGTGCAGTATGCCCGAACAGCTGTCAGAGAGATCGCGAGCCGACTTCGACAGCTTCAAGGTCAGTCGTCCACTTTCGTCGTCGTCCTATTGATCGATAGACCAGTGATCGATCACTTGATCGATCACTGGTCTATCGATCAGCTGGGCGGACCGTTGACATAACAAAGCTTTAGACGAGCCCAAGGTCATCAGTGAGTTGGGGGCCTAGGTACAACGTTAGGCGTAAAGTAAGTAACACTTAAACAGTCTCAGACTAGCGCATGCGCAGTGTTCACGTACTGTTGTCGTTCAGTGAGTTTTCTTGGGTTAATCAGTTGCTTTCTTTCGAGTCGCGCTTGGGCCTTGGTGTTTGGGTCACTGTAGGTTCATTGGACCGCCTGAACTCACTGTGTCTGCGCCGCTGTAAACTGTAAAAATTTAACAAGTATCCGTTGAAAGCGGCAACATTGCACACATTGTAAGCGTGTTTCATTTGTTTCGCGGTAAAAAGTATAGCGCGCGTTGCTCACGTATCGCTGACTGCAGCCTGTATAACGACGTGTGATCAACACACTGCAGGTTCCACCTATGTTTACGTCATCGCGCAACGCGCTCTACACGCGGTACAGTCTCAACGACTGGAACTCGGCCAACGTCAACAACTACATGGTGTCGGACAAGGCTCGCTGTGGCGCCGAGAAGGTGCGTCTGGACGCGGCGAGACTGTGCCGCGAGGCGAACGACAAGACGACGAGGACACAGAACGACGTCGGACGCAGGCTCGGAGATCGCATCGGCGACATCGACTACTGGAAGACGGAGATCCTCAGCGAAACCGATCAGATGATCACCGAGATAGACGCTCTGAACCGCGCCAAGGCGGCACTGGAGAAGATGCTGGCCGACCTGGAGACGCCACTGCACATCGCTCAGGAGTGTCTGTACAACCGCGAGAAACGACAAGGAATCGACCTCGTACATGACGATGTCGAACGAGCGCTTCTCAAGGTCTGTCGTAATCAATACGCCTACCAAGAACGTTAGAAAATAAACTTATAAATGTCTGTTTTACAAATTACAACAACCAAGTTTCTATGCGTAGATAAATACTGCCGTACAATGGCGTATGTAGCGGTGCCTGCAATGTTAGAATTACCACTAACATTTTTTTGTAATTATAACACTGGGTGCCTGGCCGCCCTATAAAAGTTCTGAAAATTATTAACCGAAAGAATTTATAAACTCCTAGTCAAAAGTAAAGTCCAGTGAAGAGGTGAGTGAAATGCAGCGTTCGAATTGTAGAATTAACGGCTGAACCATTACAAATGTGCCACAGCTGGTGTGTTTAATCGCACGGCATGGCCTGCAGCCTCACCATCGACCGGTTCTGTTCACGACGAAAACCTGCAAATGATATTTACAATATAACTAAGTCTAATCAGACTTGGAATATAATTTAGCGATAAAATAAATCATAATAATCATCGACCGTATCAGGCTCAGCAGGCACCCCAGAGGCCGCGAAGGGTAACGCTAAGTGGAGGGTCGAACTCGGAATAGCTGACAAAAAGTGGGGGTCAAACGACGCATGTGGACCACGTACTCGAAAAAGTGGTGGGGGTCAACTGATCCCCTGGACCCCGTGGCTCCGCGGCCCCTCCCTGAGGTATCCACGCTGTAGTCAGCTGTACAGAGATGAACTGAACACATGTCAAGCAGTGCACAGACTGCTTGCGTGTGAATAGAGCAATATGTTTATAATTCCATAACCTTGAATCAGGTCCTGGTCTTGGTGTTGGTCTCTAGCCAAGACCTTTGTCTCGCCACACGAGACCTTGATCTCGAGATCACAAGACTGCGCAGTTTTTGAGCAGGAAACATTTCAGTTTCAACGGAGCGTTGATGTTTGACTGTATAAGCTGTATACGACGGCCGAGCCGAGTCACATAGGTGCACGCAGCGATGGAGACCGAGCTTTAGAAATCTGACGCGTGTTGACTTACGAGGCAAAGACAAGGGACATAAAGCCTAAAGTAGACCTGATATTTGTATCCACACACCAGCGCTCAGCGTTATGTAATGTTTATGTTTCTCGTCGACTTCCTGTGAATGAATACACCGGAAATCACGTGATGTATGTGTTTTGATTGTTGATCACGTGACAGGAAGTGGAAAACATCAAGAAGTGTCAGGATGATCTGAGACGATTGCTACAGAAAGCCAACGACCAATTAGCGTATGAAATTGCGTATTTTTAATACTATTATGTACTCTTCCTACTACTACTATATACTACAGCTGCAGGTTTGTCGACCTCCAGACGCCCAAACTCCTTCGCCCAACAGACACCAAATAAACATTTTTGACCAACCAAACAAGACTCACAGAACGAAAAGTTTGCAAACACTTTGGATTGCTGTATTGTCTTCTATACACGATATAGACTGAGACTGTATAGGAATTTTACTTACTGTATATCTAGGACCATGACGTAACGACTAAATCGGTTTTTATTCTTAGTTCTTTTGCTTGTTTTTTGTCATTGTGGTTCCGTGCGGTAGTCATAGAATTATACTAAGATAGTATAATTCTATGGCGGTAGTTTAAGCCTGCTATGTCTGTCAGTTTATCAACGCACGTTGAACATTCGCTGTTGTATTGATCACATCGTGTCATGTCGTCAGCTGCAGGACCTGTTACGATACGATACGATACGGTAGATTAACGTGCGCTCAAAAGCTGAAGAGATGGCCAGCTTAATCTAGCGCACGGCCCAGAAACGAAAAAATAAGGAAAAAATAAAATCAAAAACCGAATAGCTCAGAAGAAACGGTGCAGGCAAAAGTCCGTGGAGGCAGTCCGGGAGGAAGAAGTGAAACTACGGGGGGTAGGATTTGTGAAACATGTAGGTTTTAAGCCGGGAGTGAAAGAGAGAGGGAGTTATAGATGTACAGAGTGGTGAATCAGAAGAAGAAGTGATGGGTGTTGCTCTGAAAGCATCACTGTAGCCGTACGTGCTGCTGAGAAGACTCATCGTCTTGTTAGTGATATTCGATAGTTGCGTGGCCGGTATTCACTCGTCGGCAGTTAAGAGTAGTTAATAAGTGCGGCGGATGTTGGGCAGGTTAAACCGAGCGGCTCAACACGAGCTGGAATGCGACTCTGGTGACAAGCTGTCGGCGCTGAACCTCGACAGCACATGTCATCAGCTGCGTAACTCGTCGCGCGGTATTCAGTTCTACAACGGCATCCACCTTGTTGACAACACGTGAGTCGTTCAGTCTCGTCTTCATGTAGTCATTGCAGAGTGGTGCTAATGCTCAAACAGCATCATTGACCATTGTAACTCAGTTATTTCACATGGTAGTGTAGCATCACGTTTAGTCGACTTTATCCACCACGTTAATTGGCAGCAAACAGAAAAAGAATAAATACAATAAATAAAAAGAAAAAATGTCTAAATTGCCACATGTTACGCACTCTCAACATGAGCGAACAGTTGACATAATACGTTGTCAGACTGAACGTATTTTGAATCTGATCAACTGGAGAATTACTTCCTCTGAGCCGCTCCTGCCAATTCTACCACATCACTGTGTTAAACGTACAATATTATGACGCGTCTTTGCTGTAAATATACTGCTGAGTCTTACGGTAAACGAATAGTCAAAATCGGTCAGATGTTTGCGAGGTTGCAGACATTACAGTGTCCCGTAGAGACGTCCGATTTGTTGGGTCACTCTATACACTTCCCACCAGTAAATGAATAGCAACAGTATTTCGACAGTAATTGCTTATTTCACAGACATAATAATGTCTGTGAAATAAGCAATTACTGTCGAAATACTGTTTCGAGTTACCTTGTCATTTTACGGTGTATAAACCGATAATAACAAACTCGTATACACCAATCGCGGGGTTGATATGACAAAGACGTGACTGGCCACCATCAGCTGAAGTAATTGGCACTTATCATGTCGTGGGCCGCTCCCGACCTGGTCAGTTGTTAGACAGAACTTAGAACGCGTAATACGTCCTTCGATGACCGCAGATGGCAGTCTACGATAGAGACACGAATGACTACTTTTTCTTTGCGCTCTCCCTGCAGTGTTTTTGCGAAACTAATGTCACCAGTAGCTAATAATAGCACGTGCGTGTGTGCGCATGCGCAGTGTATCGGTGCCGGAGTCGTGGATCGAGTTCAGCGAGGCGAACATTCGTCGTTCTCAGAGTGAGCGATCGGCGTCACGTGACATTCGCTCTCAGATCGACCAGCTGATCCACACCATCACCACGTCCGTCGCCAGCGAGTGGAACGCCGTCAACTCCGCCTTCTCGGACCGCATCGCCGAGTACGTCGACGCCAGGAACAAGATACAGGCACACCTTGCCAAGGTCAGCACGGGACGAGGTCGACACTCGGGAAGGTGTCTGGTCGTCACATAACGCGTTAAAACTGTCGCACATTTTCACGGCTTGTCTAACTTAAATTGCCCGAAACTGTTCCCGTGAACGCAGATGGCGACATTTAATACCGAATTTGAAATATTTCTTTAATTCATTAAATTATTTACTGACTGAATTAATTACGTACATGTGCAGCTGTTTGCTGTTTGCTTAAGAAAATATTGATTACTACTGACAGTGATCAGAAGACGACTGTATTTCGTACAGACAAGAAGTGGTTTTGTGTGTGTGTTTGTGCGGTGCAGGTTTTGCAGGAGATTTTCGACATGGAGAAGAACATTGAGATGATCAAACTGTGTATCCTGGAGAAGGACTCGCCGATGCAGGTCGCTCAGACACGCCTTGCCACAAGGACTCACAGACCCAAGATCGAGGCTTGTCGCGACCATGTTCAACACCGGTATATATGTATCAATCGCTCGCTTTATCACTGCATGTAACTCAGCCTTCATGCTGTGAACGCAACGCAAACTAAACAGAGATAATAAATTCTGTCGTAATCTCGTCAAACAGTCGCAGTTCGTCGTCGTGTTGGTGCTCGTAATGACAAAGTCCAACTTCTCTAATGACGTGTAGCAATGTTTTCCCGGTGACAGTATGATTTCGTTTTCTTCTAAATTAATCCACAAGTACTGGCACCTAAGTGTCCACATGACGGGACCGTGGTTATAGAGCAATATAGCGATGGTACACTGTACCTTGGTGGGTGGGCAAATACATTTAGTACACAATACAGTACGATTATTATTTTTATATCGAGGCTGAAATCGGTAAACAAAGAAGGCTACAGAGCCGCTTGTTAGGCCTACAGCGAAGAGAAGCCAGGGCGAGTGGATACTCCACTGAGTGCTCTTCTCACTGTACCAAATGCAACACGGGTCACTGTTCCAACTTCATGTTGTCTGCTATGCTGCACGTGTTTTAACGTACAAGGTGGCAACTGGACAGGCATTAATTTTGTCGGTGACGTACTGACGAAATGTTACCGTTGTTCATTGAAGCTATAGGGTGGAACTATAAATAACTCTCGGTGCGCTGTAGCTGGAGTCGAAGTGGCGAGTTGTGTGGTTTTTACGCGGCGCCATGTGTAATTTATTTCAGTCTGGTGGAAGAGGTGTATGAGATAACGGAGACGGTAGAGCAGCTGCGAGCGAAGCTGCGTGAGATGGAGAACGCGCTGCAGCAGCTACTGCGCACCAAGATGTCACTGGAGCACGACTTGACCGTCAAGAACAACAGCATCTACATCGACCGCGAGGTCTGCCTCGGCAAGAGAAAGAACTTTCCGCTCTCAGTGAGCGTCGTCTACTGATGTACCACGTGACCCGTCCTTAACAATGACATTCTCGCCTTCATCGTGTTGGCTGCTGTGTGCGAGTAACGTCTGCTACTTACTGCGTGGGACTAACACTGTCATTCTACTCAGCGTCTCGTGCAAGCGTGGTGTAAGCTGTTGCAATTCCGTCTGCCAATCAAAACGCTCAATCAATCAATAATTGGGCCTAAATAATTAATCTAGCTTCGTGGCTACAATAACCAATAAATTTACTTTCTTAATAACAGCAAATCGATACGGCACCACGGAGTAAGAGGCACGAAACGACGGAGACAAGGCTGGGAGTTTACGTTCACTGTAGGCAATTTCAAACAGTTCGTGCAACAGCCAGCCAACAGTGCAGTGCAGCTGTGGATAACACTGAACGCTTGACTTCGTTTACAGCACTTGACAGTCACTATCGCAGACATGGTCAAGAATTGTTTTAAAGACTAATGTTTTCAATAGTCATGTAACCAGGCGTTAAGTTGGGCCAATTTCAAATCGATGCAGAGCGCCGCGCGGTCCCTCTGCATCAGATGCAACCAAATAGTCGCCTATTTTCGACACTAAAACGCAGATCGTCGCGCCAGCCTAGTCTTAAGCCCCGTCCACACCAGCAACAATGTCGAAGCAACGTTCGACTTGGTCGAAAGAATCGTTCGACGTTGTTGGTTCGACATTGTTGCTGGTGTGGACGGGGCTTTAGGGCTGCGTGGAATTTATTGTGACTGTACAGCGTGTCCTGCAAATGCATTCCATATTCTTGCGACAATATCGCGGTCGGAATCTGACGTTGGTTTTTCGCTTCGTCTGGCAGAGTTTTTATGCCGGTTATACAGCTGACACAGTGTACGGTACTCGTTGAGTGCTGCTATATTAAGAGCTTGATCAAACGTGCATGTATTTGTGTATTTCTGCTCGATGCGATGTGCTCCATTGTTTAGAGTCAGTGAACAAAGCGATCTGTGATAAATGTAACTTAGTGACACGAAACAAGTTTACACGTTGGCTCACGATTCACACACATGTATCACACTAAAAGTCTTTGTCTTTATAATAGAATAGCCAACTACTCACATCTCTTAACAGTCTCCGAAATATTTTCTTCCGTAGCAGTAACATCCGGTACTTATATTTTATTGTGCAGTGCTGACCAGTATTGATTGATAACAAACTATAAATTAAAATTTTAAAATTGCAAGCATTGAACGGTTCATTAAATCGAGTTTCTTTCGACAACCGGTTTAGCGAATGAAAATAACGTTGGTTAAGTCGCTGGCTACAGTCATAACGACCAAAACGTGATGATATGAAGTTAGTTGCGTATTTTAAATCAACATAATAAGAATTTGTGTTGTCGCAGTCACCGTAGTCACACAGGAGTTATTGTAATCATCATCTTGCGTTACCGACCAGTATTAATAATTGTACAATTTGTATAGATAAATTGTTTTATCGCATCACCGTTATCTTTCACTTGAATATACTTGTTGATCACTGGTCTGGTCACGGACATTTTGACGTCGATTATTGCCTGTTTACTATGCGACGTGCAGTGTAAATCGATACTGATAGCAAACTACAATAATGTCTGTTCGGAAAGTTCCACATATCGAGCTGCATTTCGTTAAAAATATACCGCCAACAATCTTTTCGTTAGTTTCATAATTGCTACACATTTAACTCTTATTCTCGTTTACGCATCCAAGTTCGATTATATTGCAGATTGCTTTACGCTGCACCTTGTATAATGTAGTCTAGTCTGCGCATCGTGGTTATAGGCCTATATGTAGGCTATAGTGATTGTTGAGTGATGGACTGTTTGCTGAATTAACTGCAGATAACGGTGTACAAAATGTGCTGTGTAACTGTTTCGTTATGACACTGACTGCGTAATCATAGCAGTCGGTTTTTCCAGCGCGACGCTCTGCTAGCGCGATATTAGCTATGACCGTGTGTCTGTCCGTCCGTCCGTCTGTCACAAGTTGGAGTTGAACGGATCGAGCTGGTGCTTGTCACAGATGCTGCTCTCAACTTGACACACTCTGTAATCCGTGTAGCTCCAACAATACGACACTTTCTTTTGCAACTTTCTCCCAAACTCTTGACTTTGGAAATTTCGCAACTGAACGTCGGCCGTCAACAGTGTTGTCAAGTTAGGTGGACGCTGAGTGTGATAAACTGGCGACAGTGGTGTGAGCGTCCACCTGTGTTTACAACACGACGCAGCGCGTCGCGCGGGTCTGTCTTCGGTAGCTGAGACTTGTTATTGTCGTCGTATTTGCTGCTGCTCTTTCATCATGCTCGTTATGAATTCATGTCCAGCTTATATTTTAATTTTCCACACATGCCGATAGGCAAAGTGTAGATATATCGTTTACTGCTTGTTTTTGTTTTTTTTCTTGTTTGTTTGTTTGTTTGTGTGTTTGTACGGTTACGGATTTCTCCGCCGAGGATAAAGCTAGCGGCGTCACATTTTGCTCGGCGGTTCACCGGCGTCCAAGGCTGGGAATCACAAATTTGTGTGAACTTTGCTCCCCCAGAAGCCCAAAATCGGACGAAACGGCCAGCGCGCGGGCCACGCCCACCCGCATGTAAACATTACCGTAGATATGCGCCGACGTAAACGTCACGCTAGGGATGCGACGTTCGTGAAATCGTGGACGTAGGATCGGCATGTGTGGATATATGTCAGTCCCACTGATCGACGTATACTTGTTTAATTGTAAATTTAAGTAAAGACAATAAAATACACGTTTACGTGTTTGTTGTATAAAACAAGGTTGTTGATTGTGCTTGACAGCATATTATAATTATAGTAAAATAAATGACAATACACATCTTGTTAGGCCGTTGTGCGGCTACCGACAAGAAGCGTGTTGTTGCATTAATTCAGGAGTAAATGAAGAATGTCTTCGTGATATCAATCAAACGAAACAACCCACGTGACTAACATGTGCGAACTAGGTGTGATCTATAGAAGTTATAGCTAATGAAATAATATAACAAACTAAAAATGCAGATATCGAGACTGGACTGCGACTACACAGAACGTGCGGTGAAGAATTCAGACAGGCTCGTTCAATAAGCTGATGTAGCCCATGTGTGGACTACTGGCCCGCCTACACATAGTGTAGGGGTAGACTGGTAACGGTCACTGGCGTCTGTCGTCGTCGTCTGTAACACTCCACGGAGGCGCAACGTAACTTACCAGGGGGCAGCACGCGATGGCGGGCTAGTCGTGTTACGTTCCGTTAGGGCGACACCTTGTTTAACTGGATACGTAAACGCAGTAGTAATCGAGGACCAATATAAAAGCAATATGACCCCTAAAACTGAAAATTTCACCCAATTTCTGAATTATATAAGTGCCCCACATGTGCGTATCCCTTTCGCGACTTTTACGAAATTTTCAGCGTTTTGGGAGTAGGCCTATCACGGTCTGTCAAACATCGAAATTTGTCACCATTGCATAGCAGTATTTGTAGTCATGTAAGTCATTGAAGTTATTTGGGGTACGATTTTGTGGTTTTTCGCCTCGCAAGTCGACTCCACGCCAAATTTCACCCCCATCTATGTAGGGGTAACAGTCATTCATTGGCACACTCCAAGGAGCGTATAGTCGTGCTGACAACGTCACGCCAGTGAGCTCTGCCGGAAGCTTTGCGCCACGCAGAATTCAGTCCGAGGTTCCACGGCTGCAGGTCGTTTTCCACTGTATATAACCAAGAAGTCGCGGCCGACCGAGGCGTCGTTGGTGGTCTCTGGAGTGATGGCGCGACAACTCTGTGAAGATCTTCGATGGCTGAACGCCGGGATAAAATGACCACAATCTATTTCACCATATACGACAGAGACTCACATCCTGTGGTACTCCTAGCTTCTGCATTGGTTACGTGCCTGGTATAAGGAATTCTCATAATCTTCCTAAGGTGTGGGATCCCAAAAATGAAAATGTATGTAGTGCATGCACAGTGCTATGTACACACACACATTTCTCTTCTCCCAAGCTTACTCTCTTTCCTCTTCTCACTCCTACTAGCACACTGCCTGGCCCAGCGCCTCTGAAGTTACGACCATATGGCGCTATACAAATGTGTATATTATTATTATTATT
>Ga0209780_1004174_pt1 | contig 11047 bp, 7 predicted proteins | sample WorMetexBAHAMAS2_FD_187384 | JGI IMG/M metagenome (GOLD analysis project Ga0209780, IMG submission 187384) | Marine gutless worms symbiont microbial communities from Max Planck institute for Marine Microbiology, Germany - Inanidrilus exumae... | ecosystem: Host-associated > Annelida > Digestive...
ACAGCAACCCATGAACCACAAACGCATAAGACAAACTAACAGTTTTATTTGTCTTGACTGTAAGTTTAGATTGTGCAGATAAAATGCAGTACTCAAACAGTACTTGAACAACACGAGTTACTACGGTATACAGTAACAAAATGTACACTGTGCCAAAGAAAAGATAACCATATGCATCTGCCAATTTTGCTACAGTTTAATGGAAAAAAGTATTGGTAAACAACAGTACACAAAATGCATTGCAGTATACAGAATGGACATAAAAATCTGTTTGCAGCGGCTGCTTTTTGCAGAAATGCACAGTGATCTGAACCAATATTTTGACAAGTTTTTTTCTGGTAGCCAATCTGAATCATCATAAACTAGACGGGCGTTCAATAAAGCGCATACCTCCCCCGCAGACCTTGACCTTCCAAAATTTAATCACCTCATCCCCTGTGGCCAAGGGTATGACTGACGAAGTTTGGTGACAATCGGACTTGAGCTGGCTCCAGGAAGTTGTTCACAGACATATATACCTATATATTTACCGACGCCGGCAAAAACAAACTCCCATCTTTGGTGGGGAGGTATTAATTACTGAGTTACAGACAAAATGATGCGTGTTGCAAATCAGTGACTACAAACAGGATCAACACTATTTGTAACACAACGTGTATGTGCACAGACTACGTGGAAACAATATGAAGCAGAGTATTATGTGAGTTGGACACCAGTGGTGCAATAATTCCGTTTTTCAAAAAGAATATCACAAGCATGACAAATTAACAGTTAACACCAGCAACAATGCCATCATACGGCCACAGGCCATATTTTTCTGAGCCACAGTGTATACAGATTTCACTTACTGTCAATAATGCAGCAACTATATAAAGCACATTAATATGAAGCATGCATCTATATATCAATTGTAAGTACATAAATACAACAGTGATCAAATGCTGATACTGATAGGCATGATCACCATTCCCATCTAACAAATGCTTTCCCATACTCTGTTATGCACAACACGCCATCACCATTGTGTATGCTCGACAAACATTGGCAGAACATTGTTCTAGAGGCAGTATACTGTAGACATCTGGACAGTGGACAGAAAAGGTAGCTAATATTAGGAACATACCAGAGAGTACAGGAAATGTGGGAACAAACCGTAAACATGTATAAGCTGCAGTGCTGCACTGTTTGAATTTTTGAAAATAAAATTAAAAGGCCACTTAAAAGCTGAAAAATGCAGTCAATGATGTGCAAAGGTTTAGATATGCAGCATAAATAATGTGTTGTGGACTATCCACTGTCATTTTCACATTGTCCCTGCTGTGGGAGAGACAAAAATACTAACGTGATTTATCATAATTACCACAAATATATTTCCAGCTTCCCACAGGTCCTGAAAAGTTCAGAAATTCATTTTACAATTTTTCACACCCAAAAAGTGATGAAATTGGACATTGCTGCTCAGAAGTCATGAGAAAGTCCTTATAATTTTCTGATGTGGTCCTCAAAAAAAAACAAGTTACTAATTAAGCAAATTTTGCAATATAATTTGCCTAAAGTTGAACATGCATGCTACAGTGTAGTGTAGTTAGTGAATATTGTAAAGAAAATCAGCAGTAAGCAGTAACCATTTAAGGTAAAACTTACTGCATGTTTCGCTATCAAAAATAACCTGGAAGGCCATAAGTGGTAACACAATAAGTCAAGATTTTCTGTTATTCAGAGAGCTAAAAGTCCTGAAATTTGCTTCTGTCATCTGAGTGGGAACTGCTATACTTGACAGAATGTTGGATTACTAGTAAGACTGTGCATATGCAAGATTACAATACGGAAGACAATCACTGAACACAAACAACAACAACATTATGTACAGATAATGTACAGCATAACTAACTAGTGTATACCCATAACTTTAACAACACACACACAGACAGATTTACGAACTTAATGCTCAAGTCAAAACTACTTACCACCCTGACAATGAAATGCATAAATAAATTAGACAGAACTAAAAAGCTGAGCAATAATCAAAATCGGCACCTGTCAGATTGTATGATTACATGTAGTATCTGCATTCAGTCCAGCAAATCTATACTGTACCAAATATACATGATAAAAGTTAGCCCCGTATGGGACTGGTGGTCGACTCTTCACAACAGTCAACTGACGTTTCTGCCAAGTTCAAAGTCACGTGACACAGAAACTAGGACAAGTACAAAAAATATGGCCCAATCAAATTTAGATATTGTGCCACTAGTTTAAGAATCCGTGGCCAGCTGCCAGCTCCCATTGTAAATGGCGGAGGAGATAGCTAAGATAAGAAACTTTTTGTGGACGAACGGCCATATGTATGTACGCATGCACATACGTAAGCAAGCACGGACATTTGAGACCGACTTTATTAGGTGGACTCTGTTGAAGAGTCGACCTAAAAACTGGCCGGTTTACAACTGAGTGTAAGGGTGACAGAGCCATAGCTCTAAAATGGAAACTATCACTTTGGTAAGACTTCACCTACAATGTTAAGCACAACCTTACCAGCGTATCATGTGGCAGCTTGGTGGATGCGAGTCGAAATGCTCCACGGCTATTGCTAAAATGGCTGTATATTCTATGTTTCAGCTGCATTTGCATTGAATTGATTACCCACATGACTTCACAGATAAAGGCATGCTATATCTTCTTGATGGATCCCTACCAAAGTGATATTTGTCATTTTAAAGCTATGACTCCATTGCCTTTACATTTGGTTGTAAAACTGGCCAGTTTTTTACTACTTATATTTGCTGTTTTATTACTAGATATAACATTAAATGTCCACCTTCATCTGTTCAAAAGATTTTTCAATAACGAAAAGGCTCCAGGGTCAATTTTTGTTCTTTGGCGCTGTGTGTTGTCATGCACAATATCATTGTGTATTTGTGGATATATGTGGTGTTTCTGAATTCAAGATAGTGTCAGTCTGCCATGCTTGTCTCCAATAGAAATAGTTGTATAACATGCAGCTTTCTTCAACATCACGTTGTCCACCCAATTTGGTGCTAATATCTTGAACCATTGTTTAGATATTGAGTTTTATCCATTTTCAAAATCAGAGCTCTGGGCATTCTTGGATATTGAATAAATTCAAAATTTCATCTGCCAATGAGGTTCAGAGAAGTTCTATGCGTCATCATGCCGAATTAAGTTGCAACTGCCTGAACACTGCAAAGAAACAGTAATTTTTAAATGTCTAAAATAACGCCTGTCCGCCATCTTGGACTTAAAAATTCAAATTTGCAAATGCTGATGGGGCTTTAAGTAGGCCTGTGTGTCATCTTGCCAAATTTTGGTGCAATAACTAGAACCATTGTTAAGAAATAACAATTTATATAAAGTAACAGCTGTCCACTATGTTGGATTTATAGAAATTTTAGTGCCGTCGAGTTTCAGAATGGGCAAATGTGTCAGCCTGCCTAAATTCTTTGTGACATCTTGAACTGTTGTGGAGAAACGATTTTTTGTTCCGTTAATGACCAAAGGTTCTGTTCCAAAACAGATGAAGGAGGAGGACCTCACGTGAACCGGCTGACCCAAGTTCATCTGAAGAACATCTGTTAAAGGGAAGGAGTAGAAGCAGTAGTTATTACACCAACATAATATTATTTGGGCTGTAATGTTTTCGTGGCAAAGAAATTTTTTAAAATTCGTGGTCCACTCGCGGCAAAAAATCGCCAAATTTGCGGTCGCAATTATGGCAGTACAAAAAGAGACAAATCCATCTTCGAGATGTATAACTAAAACACCGTAATCACTTGCAATAACAAACTTGTCAAAAAAAACATTAAATTATAGAGACAAAAACGAAAATTGTCAGTGACTGAGTAACATCAATTCAGTCAAAACATTTCAATATGTTTTATACTGAATTACATGTTGTAAATGACGTATAAAACAAGGTGTCACCCTAACAGGACGTAATCGTACTGTCCCGCCTTGCAGTGTCGGCCGCCAGACTGGTCACGTGCCCGGCTTTGTGGCTGCCAACCACCCACACGTTACAGACGACCCCAACAGACGACAGCGTGCAAAACAATACTGACCCATTAGACGGGCCAGTAATAAAGTTGTATACATTTAGACCAAGCAATTCTATGCTGCATTTTATAGTTGATGCTGTTGGATTCTAATGGACAGAAGTAGTCAAGAGGTGGGTCATACAAGAATTTGCACTGATGACGGGTCAAATTTGTGAATTTTGCAAATGCCACAATGGCCACAAAAGACTTACAGCCCTAAATTTCATGCCAGAAAGTTGGTCATTTAGAATATTACATGCTGCAACCAATCAGCAATGTATGCACCTTCATTTTAATAAATTTACCCTTGGAGGCTTGCAAACCGTAAACTGGGCACGAGAAAATCCATCGTCTCAGTAACTTGAAAACAGCAGAACAACAAACGACATATGTACAACTCGAGTAATGGCACGATTCTGATCACAAGTGCACAACATGTCTGTCGCAGACTGAACAGACATCAATAAATGCAGCAGAAATGCATACCTACATTGCAGCTGATCTTCAACGACTATCAGATCTCAGCAGGCTGTGATAACTTACAAAAGCAAAAACATGGCACAGACAAACAGATTCCGGCCTCTTTCTACATTCAAAATGCTGATTTCTTAATAACGTAATGACTTATGGCTAAACAAATTTGTACAAACTTATATGTACTCATTAGCCTAACAAGTACCATCAATACTTTATACCTGTACCATGATTAACAGTTAATATTTGCTTACTGTAAAACACCTATATTTTGTGTGCATAAAATTTTCATGATTTGAGTAGAATCGTGAAATTAAATACCTGTGAATTTCTAGAATTTTCCCATAGCCATAACTTTATTTGCATAGAATATCAATACCTGAAAAATACGCCAAATTAAAATGTAGTGAATTTTGTACGTAAGATATTTACTAAATTAAGATGCAGCCAAAAAAATAGTGTTTTACAGTAATGCTGCATACATGATTTTGCAATGAATACTTTTAGTGCAATACAGTAATGCAAGAAGCAGCACAAAAGAGCTGCTCCTTATATCATTCTTCGGTTGAATAAACACAACCAAGTCCTCTGTTGTGTTGTCATAAACTAATGGCCGTGTGTTTTTTCCTGCCAAGCTTTGCAGGATAAATATGTGATAAAGTAAACATGGTGAAAGTTGACATACATGTATTATGTATAGACAAAAGGCAACCAATCACTGACAGCCAAAGAATATGGAACAAGGCATCAGAAGTTGCCAGAAATTGAAATACAGCCTGAAATTTAAAATAACTGATTAACTTCATAATCTCAAAAACTGGATAACCACTACCGACAATTTTGTTTTAAATGGTCGTTTAAAATGTTAAAATGCTATCTGCTTGACCACATTGACAACTCTGCTGAAACGAGAGAGCATCGCATCGTTTGACAACACATGACCAGTAGTCACAGCACACAACTCAACAATACAAAAAAGATGGCCACTGCCATGTCAGCAGCATTTTGGTTTGCGACCATGTGAGCTGGACCTCAACTTTACCGTGTCATTTGTCTGTTGTTGCTGTATCCTTAGCTGCTGCTCCTTTTTCGTTTTGAGCACCAGCTTTGTAATTGCAGTAAACATCTATGACAGCAAAACTTCATATTTATTTCATGCACTCCTGATATCTTATTACTGCACCAGTCTAGGATACTGTCAATATTAAAATTCACAAAGACACACAAAACACTGTTACAGCCATTTTCCATGTGAACCTGGGTTAGTCCATTGTTCTTGATCCTAAGGTTTGAAGTGTGACAGGTGAAAACTCTTTTGTGGTCAGATTCCTTGCTAACGCCAACCACAGGAATCACTCTTTGAACAGTTGTTACTAGTACAACTGACAGCTGGGAAAACCCATCTCCAACTGCTCATTGGCCCACTACCATATGTGTCAATTGGGACTTTATACCCTGCTCACACAGCCACTTTCCGCACGATGCGATAATATTATTCCACAGCTACTGAAGTACACTGGCCACAAGGCAGAACTATGGGTATGGGACCACCCATGAAGAATGTCTGCAAAAAATATGTAGTATTTACATCCTCCATCCCACTTATCTGCATTCATCCACATGAAGCATGACCTTCTCCCCCGCCCTGCAGATGTCCACAGCTCCGTAGTTCTAAGCCGATACTATATATCAAATTCCATGCAAATCAAGCCAGCAGCTACTGTTCGCTCATCTCCGGTGATCAGCATCAAAGTCTGGTGGTCAGCATTGATCAAAGCGATAGAACTGTGGTCTTTTAATGCAACAACATAAAAGAGATTGGACATGAAGCACAGCCACTAGATCACAACATACGACATAATGATACCACTAGGTTGCATAGTATTGAGACATTAAATGTGGGCACCCCGAAATCAAAAGCAAGCACTACTACAAACTCAGATATCTACATGCCATTATTATTTAAACCTCCCCCCTTATCCGCTTTTGTCTGCAAAAAAGAACGAATGTCACTTGTCTATGTCCAAAAACGTAGTGGAACAAATCTAAGTTTATAAAGGCCTAATGTTTTTGTCACCACGCTTGTTCAGCTGATAGACTGAATTTGAGTTTACAATTTCTTTTCAAAATAAATCTATTCGAATGAATTGAATCGTAAAATGGACAGCATGCACAGTAGTATGAGTACGGTATTAAAGTACACACAGACAGCGACATGCACTATCAACGACAGACATATAACAACTGGTGAACTATTTGCTATATACAAGTCCGGAATGCTTGACGAATCCTTTGCAACATTTAACAAATTAAAAAATAAACTCTGTAAATTAAAAAAATAGCGAACCATGTTTAGTCATCATTCAAACTGCCAGCTAAGTCATCTATTAAAAGCAGCTAAAAATCGCACAAGTTACCTCCTCAACATTGATATTTTCTTTGGCGCTAGTTTCAAATAGCTCAATGCCCATTTGGTTGGCAAAATGCTGTGCATCTTCTGTCAAAACGACTTTGTTTCCCGGGTCATCATTTTTATTTCCGACTACAGACATGCACATCAATGACCAAATGTTTCTTCAAAACATTAATTATATATAAACAACCAATAAACATTATTGTTACTTGTTTGATGTGCTGTTGGCTGTGGCAGTGTACAGTGGAACACTCTACCACAAGACGCCATCAAGCTTCATCATCTTGAAACAGACTATATGCAGTACTGGCCATAAATATTGCAGCAGCTCGAGTCTTTACCGTCTTTTTTGTGTATTTGGCTTCTTTGTAGCCAAATATGCTATAACCTCTACCATTCCCCCATCCCTACAGGGGAGGGATTTATAGCACATTGCACATTTTGTTATAAAGAAACCAAATACATAAGACAGATAGTGAAAACTCAAGCTGTCGTGATGATTATGGCCAGTCTATTTTGTAAAAAGTGAGCAATTTTAACTATGATATTGCTCTTATTAGTGTTTCGGTTAAAACTCGGGCCAACCCTGCGTGCTGTTGTACGTGATGCCTCAGACTGATCACTGCTTTTACCAGGTAGTCTGCATAGTGCACATTGGGTGAGATGCAACAACTTACTGTGTGTGCATGTGTCTGTGAAATTTATGTATGGGAAAACAGTAAACACAATAGTTAAATTGGAAAAAAATATTGTGGCAAACTGCCACATTTTCACAAACCTAGTGTGAACGTCAGATTCACACAAAAAACTGTTGATGATTTATATATCTGCACAGTGGAAGCAAATAACTCCCTTAGAAAATAAAATTTAACAGCAGTCACAAACAGATCACGAATTCACATTGTACAATCGTACACATCCTAAACAATCGATTATCAATATCACCAATTTGAACCTTATAAACACTATGAGAGATGCACGAAATATTCAAGTATATTTATCGTTCACATACCAAGAACGCGGTTGACTACATCACAGTTCTGTTCAATCTCATGTAACCAACGCTTTACGTTAGCAAATGATTCACCACTTGTGACATCATAGACCACCAGAACACCATGCGTTCCTCGGTAGTAGCTGTCAATAGCAACACAAAATGAATCCTTGAGTTAAACAAAAAATGCCTAAAAGCCTACACACAGTACTTCTGATTCATTTACGCCAATACCACCCACACTCATGAGACATATATACGAATAAATTTCAACCGAATCATATGTTTGGCTGCTGTTCTTATTTTTTACGTTAGAAATGTAGAATTGCTATAATAAAAGGATGCTCATTTCCTGCTGTCTAGCTTTATATGAGCCAGCTGTTCAGAATAAGTCAAACAACTAGGAAAATAGGACTACAAAAATGTGACAATTGTAGTTCCATTTATATCTGCCATCACTGTGACAAATATAAACTGCAAATTAACAGTACATCACTTCAAACTTCTATGTAATTGACAACACACTATGAAATACTAGAATCTACAGACTTTGGCAGATAATGGAGACTTGGTATCATTTTTATTAAATATTTTTTATACATGCTGTCATGCACACATATGACATAGGCATGCACACATAATTGTCAGAGTTGATCTGAATTAGCAGCTGGTCCCCCACCACAAGTTGTCAAAAACCCATGAAGACTGATAGAATGGCACATGCGACATTTACAGAACAAATGCCCATCATGACATCCAGCCAACAGTGGTGGTAGCAAAAAAAAATACAATTGCAATGCCAATGCTTGGTAGTCTAGTGGTTATGACGTTGGACTAGTGACTCGATGGTCGTAAGTTTGATCCCAGGCTGCCGCACCATTGGGTGGTTTGTACTGGGATATATGACCATGTTCGGATGTGCACATCACCTCGGTATGTAACCAGCCACCCAGGCCAACTCAACCTCCTACTCAATGAGGGATGAGAAATGAGTACTGGCCAGTGTGGTGATGTGCTGCCACAGGTGATTAAAGGCAAGAAGGCTCATTTCATTCGTGGACAAGCATGTGGGTGGCAGGTAAACAGTGTGATACCTCATTCACACATACAATTCCTGAGCGCTTCAGAGATGATTATCCCACTCATTACAAGGTGCTGTACAAATCTTAAGCAGACGAAAGAAAATGAGTTTAGTCAACATACGTTGACGTGATTGTCCTAAATCGCTCCTGGCCTGCTGTGTCCCATATCTGCAGTTTCACTTTCTCACCATCAATCATTATCGTCCGAATTTTGAAGTCAACACCTATCGTTGTGATGTATGTTCCTGTACTCCGAGCACACATCATGAACACTCAATACAATAAGTGAAAACATCTTACGCAACAGAGCATATGGTGCAATACAGTGAATGGTCATTTCACTTCATGCAGGCCACTAGTAGCAAATGCATGTTACCACAACAGCCACTAAAATAACAGCCCTAGGCTCCTGGCTGTGGTACCTCAGAGGACATAGCCAGACAGTTGATAATAATGTCAGTAGTAAAATCTGTACCTATTTGTAATGACTGGTCAGCAGTTACCGAGTGGTAAAATATCATGATGGCTTACACATAACACACATTAATTAATTCAATATGATTACGGTATAGCCAGATCAGACAGGAGAGTAAACAGTCTGCTGATAACATGTTTCCAGGATATCAAACAGGAAGTCAATCAGATGGTTTGATAATAAACCAGATATTGAGTTATTCGCTACAACAGTGAACAGCCAATCTCTACTGTACTGTCTTTCATCACCTAAATAACTTTGATTAATATAACCTGGCTGCAATTATATAATTACAAAACAATTGTGTTTGTTATGTTTGCATTACCCTGTTAGTGGTACAACTATGACAGGTACTAAATAGTAATAACGCCGAGTGTAACTGTTAAAGTAAAATCACACGTTCTGACAGATTTAAGGCTGTCACTGGTCCATTTAATGCCTGTTAGTCAGGGTTTGCTGACAGCTATGAACAAAATATCAGTCCAGTCCACTGTGCATTATTCTATAACCAAAATCATAAAATAAACAAGAAACACTTTTAAAAATACCTGTGAATGTATTATCAGCAAATCGAAGCAATAAACTACTTTTCCCAACTCCTACAAAACATATGCAGTAGCTGTTATTAGCAGCTTTAACAACAGCAGATGTTGTTTAGCAGCAATATTGAATATTAACATCGATTTTACAATTTTAACACTTGGTTTAGTTTGACAATGGAGTACTATGCCATCATTACTTCTTGTAATGACAGAATTCATACTTTTATATCAGACACAGACTTTTATGTTTATAGTGCAAGAGTACAGCATTGGTAATAACAGTCAAATTACAGCATGTCACATATACATACAACTGTGGATAAGCAAAGTAATCATGTAAGGTTAACAGCTACCTTGATCCACTCTGCATTAATGGTTTTAACAACACCGATTACGTCATAGGCTACTGAGCCCATGTACCACAGACTCTGTGATGCAATGCCAGTGTTGCAGTTATCTTCCAGCTGCACAGCACTGTCAGTGTCACTGCCACTTGGCCGGTACTCATTTCCCATCCCACTAAGGGTAGGACGCTGAGCTGGCCTCGGTGGCTGGTGACATACCATGGTGGTATACCCACAAACGGTCATCCATCTCAATGATAACTAGTGCTGTGCGGTTCTGGATTTTCATCAATCGGTTCGGTTCAGTTTTAGATTAAAAACGTGGTTTCGGGTTCGATTTCAAAACCATCACAGCACTACTTTAATAAAAAGTATAATCAGCCTTTAACTTGCCTACGCAGTGCAAATAAACCCATGTCCCTGCAGCAAAGCTCAACACAACACAGCAGGTGGGCAATTAAGGCCAATTAGCGTTAATCAGCAGACCCGCCGAACACGACGCATCAAACGCTGTTGCGCCTTTTAATTGGCGCGGTAGATCTGCCTTAAAGTCAAGGTTTAGCGATTTTTTCTTTTCGTTGTTTTAAAATAAACTATTAAAAATGGTTAATGGTGTGATTTGAATACTTTTATTTGAAACATAACTACAGAAAAAAGAAATTATTCTT
>Ga0209780_1004175_pt1 | contig 11047 bp, 12 predicted proteins | sample WorMetexBAHAMAS2_FD_187384 | JGI IMG/M metagenome (GOLD analysis project Ga0209780, IMG submission 187384) | Marine gutless worms symbiont microbial communities from Max Planck institute for Marine Microbiology, Germany - Inanidrilus exumae... | ecosystem: Host-associated > Annelida > Digestive...
GTGTAAGATTTCTGTTTAGAAATTATAGTTATATAAGTTGTAGATGAATAAATTTGGATTAAAGTTATAAATTGCAAACACATTATAACTAACCAGCAACTTACGATGTGGTGAAGTCTTTAGTAAACAGCATGTTACAAATTTACTTATAAGTTCACCCAAGAAAGATAATAAGAACTGGTGTAAGATTAGATCTAGTAGTAGTAGTCCCACTCGACACATTATAGGTTACGATTAGATCTGACTCAATCACTGTGAAGAGTTTGGCATCATTTTTTCTTTTGTATACATGACACTTACTAGCAGAAATCTTACTCTCAAAAATGAAAACACAACCATTGAAAATTTTATTCAAACAGAGAAATATACCATCAACTTAACTCTTTACGTCTTTCATCAAAAATATGCACAACTGGTTACTTATGAAACAGCAGCTGTTATGACCGAACTAGCAACAGAATGTTTGGAAATTCAAACCGCATCTTCAGTATTATGGTATCAAAATTTGAATATTGTAGGCAGAACACGTAAACAGAAAGCAAATCTTTCATGTCACGTTTTCAAGCCGTTTTGTTTAACAGAAGAGGCATCCTGCTTAAAAATCCAGCTCCTGCGATGTTTTCTCCACCAGTAAAAAATTACAGCACTCATAGTAATCAATGCAGTGTATCAAAAAGTGGATGACAAGTTAAACAAACGCTGAAAGTCTGCTTATAAGTCAAAGCTGGAAGTATCGGAGATGTCGTAATAGAACCAACGTGGCACAAATCAGAGCAATTCGCTGCCAGTGTCACGAGAATGCACAATATACACACACAGTATCAATGACAAACTACTAAACCACTAAATGAAAGAATGTTATATTTGGACTGTGTGGTAACTCACAAATTGCAAGTTAACCCTATGCACCGCATAAAATCCGACAATTAATAATAATTGTAATAGTGCTTCAGTCTCAGCAATCGTTTCACCCATAGCAGGAGTCTTTAGACAAGCAGTTGCACCGGCACTGACGGCTAACTCCAGTGTAGCAGGAAATAACTGCAGCATCAAAATTTCACTTGATCATTCAGAGAAGCAGCTGTTACCTAACACCAACGAAACGAACACTGCACACAACAATGTGTTACTGAAGTAATATGTTCTATGTGAAACTTGTTAATCAACGGTCCAGAATGGTATAGCTGCGGTCACGACACCTGAAAATATTAAAGTACTTCGTATTAAAGCTTTCGAATGCAACTTATTGTAGCCGCACTTACCCCTTGCTGCTGCACGATCTGTTAGTGATAACCAAGTTTATTCTTTTCCGAAAGCAATAAACGTAAGCAAGTGCTCATTTCACTTACATTTGCACTGCAGACACTTAATTGATTTTGTGTTGGCAGGTGTACCATAAAATCATCCAACAGTTGCTCAAAGATCTGGAACAGCCTGCTTGCTGACAGACACATAGCACTCAACTTGTTCTGTAAACAACACTAATATACACATGTTTATTATTATGTAGTCACCATAACTTTTACGGACAATTAACAGATCGCCTATGGGCCTCTGTAGCCTTACATTAGTTTAGGTTTATGGCAATGCATAAATTACAGATACCATTAACTTACCACAGACGCTACACAACTGGGAACAACATTTTGATATTTTTTACAATCAACCATACCGGCAAGTATTTAACAGTTCAAAGTAATGTACGTCCACTCTGTTCTGCACCTATTTGCTATTTCACTCACGACAGCAAAAGAAAGGTAGCAAACTTCTAAATCCATGACATTATAAGTTTGTAACAGTAGCAGCCACCTCAGTACAGTGTTTGCAGAATGTCTGCATGTAGCCTGCAACTGAAACTGCCCGCATATTATCTGCATGCGGTGTCACAAAAGAAGTCTCAATTAGTCAAGTAACTTCCACCATAAAGGCAATAAGATGTCACTGGTCAAATAACATATTAAAATGCAAACTGCAGTGAAACTGATCTACTGTGAATATCAAATACAGTACTTCCACTCATCAATGCTGCAGTTTCAATGGCTGCTAACGGCTAACAGATCAACTTTCATCACAACTGCTCACTGCAATATCTTGATTACCATCTACTTATGTAGTGGTCAGCTACTCGCAATGTTCACTACAAGCTGTCCAACAACTAGTTTCAATCTACTGCGGCTAAGTTAAAGACAATTAGTAACAAGTCTGCATGTGTAGCGATATGGGATTCAACCACGCATTGCCGAGTTATAACCACGTAATGGCAGTGGATGATACGATATCACAATGCAGTGCATCATTCAGGGCTCACAAATACAGCTAAGCAAGTCTAGCAACCGCATGGTGCAGACTCGTTCAGAATAATGACAACAGAATCCAGATGGCAACGTCTAAAAGATGGAGTAAAAACTCAGCATGGACAATGAGAACAATTGCGACACTACAGAGCAGAAGATATTGTCAACTGTCAGTCACTGTGAACATAGCACAGAAACAAGACGCCACTGCATCTCTTGATCAAGCACCCAGTAAAGATCTACTGCATCAGGCTGAACAAGGACCAACCCCAGCTCTTCCTAGTTGCACCCGCTTGAGCACTCTACAAAAATATACAAAACACATGAAAAACAATCATCATCAAATGTCACAGTATTGCCAGCCTCATTACGGCTGAAATTAGTAGCAGATATCAGCTGTCAAAAGTCCCAAATTCCCCACAAACTGCTGATTCGCTTGCGACGTATGGCGCTATATAAATGTGTTTTTGATTTGACAAGATGCAAAAATGCAGGCCAAGGCAGCAACAGTACAACATTTCAGCAGTAAACACGGCCAAAAGAGACGTTGTTTTGAAGTTATTTAGTTAGTTCGAGTTTAACGTCCCCTTTCAGCACAAATATGGTTATATCAGAGACAAAAGGTCAAGGGTGGAGAGCCATCTCTACCCAGTGAAGGAAGGCCAGCGATATATTAACCTCAACTCTGGCCGCCTTTTTGTTCAGCAGCCACCCCAAAGGGAAAGGGATCGAGAGACTCATTTAAATTATTATTATTATTATTTAAAGACAACTATCACACCGCAAGACTAAACTAAACCAAATACAACAAAATATGAGAATAAATCTTAACTAAGCAATACAGATAACATAATCATAACACAAAAACAAACTAAACCCAGGTTCGGTAACCTCCTACGACCTCACGCCTGGAAACGGAGTGGGACTATTCTGGTAGAAAGGGATCGGATGGACAGTAGAAGAAAATTAGTAAAGTGGATAAGAAAAGGAAAATGGGAAAAGATAATAAAGAGCAAAAGATGAGTAAGTGAATGGAACGTTGTTTTGAAAGACATCCAACGTTTAACAATAGCACTGCATGCAAGTGGTATCAGAGGCCACTCGAGATGTGAACGTGTAAATTGAAACAAGCATATAATGCAACGTACTCCAGAGCCCTCCGCAGAACGCATGTAAGTGGACGTTGTACGTTGTGCCACACGCTTCATGGTACGTGACGCCATTTCCTGTTCAGATACACCAGTACTTCTGAGTACTTCAACATATCTCAACAAGTTATGACGCATCAACATTACAGAACACACACTCACTCACTCGGTCTGTGTCAAAAATGTGAAGCATGTTCTTACATGACAGAAGCCCTTCCTGCCGTGAACCAATGATATCAAAGCACTGAAGCTAAACAATAATATGCATGACTATTATCACCGTCATTAGAAAGTACTGATGTTAATAATTATTTCCCTGTCACAAAAACACCGCAGTGGCAGTTTACATACTGTGAGAGGTTATGCACAAAATTAACTTGGTGGCCAGCAATTATGCCATCAAACGATACTGATAGTGATATCACAAATCTGACTAAAAGGTAGTCTGCATTGCAAACACTATCCACGACTGACAGTAAAACAGCAATAATGTCAGAGTAAAACGGTGATGGATCAGGAAACATACATCGCCCTTGACATCCACCAGAGTGGTCTTCATGTCATCAGCTAAATGCCACGTCTGCTCTTTCATGACAAGGTTTGCAGGCGGAGTGTGTGTTTGTTCCGCATCACTACTCCAAATCTATGCACCAAACAACAACAACATTACAGACATTACCCTATAAACCATTACCAACCCAGCTGCACACACACATACATGGTTGTTTATGGCCATTATATAAGTCAACCTGTGTGAGCCAGGACCACAGGTTAAGAACGGGATGATTGTGTTTACTGTTGTTACGACCACCATACTTTCACTGCCACTGCAGTGGCTGGCTACCACCGAACCAACACCGCCATCGCGGTGTTTTACAGTGTTCTCGGCGGTCTTTCTGGGCGCTGTTTCCTGCAAACTGCCCCTCACTTCTGCAGAGTACGATAGTCAGCTAAATGCCGCGTCATTTGATTGCGCGAATGTACGGTGGGTTAGTCCAGTCAGCCACATCGCCTGCTCTCCCCCGCGCGTCCGCTCCCCCACTCGTTGCCGGGACAGCAAGGACAGTCTAGGCACTGTACTTAGTGAGACCGTCGCTTAGCATGCTGTGAGCAATTAGTGCATTCCAACCAGCCAGAAAGATCTGATCTTGAAGCCGTGACATCCACCTGTTTCCCGTTAACAATCCTAGCCTTGACACCGACCAATATTCGCCACTGCCACCGGCACAGCGGTGGCATGTCAAAAGAACACCGCCACCGACCGAGTTGCAAATTCCTGCCACTGTAACAACACTACTTGCCTGAATGCCCTTGTCGACAGCAACGAGTGCAAGTAGGCTGTAAGCACAAGATGCCAGAGTATTTGCCTGCACCATCTCATCTCTGTACCTTATACACCAACTTCACAGTAAATGCAAAATCATTGAGGGGGTAGGATTTGTGAAATGGGTAGGTTTTAAGTCGGCAGTGAAAGAGAGGGAGTTATGGATGAGCAGAGTGGTGAATAAAAAAGAGGAAGAAGTGATGGGTGAAGCATTAGGTGAGTCGGAAATTGAAGAACTGGTACCAGAATGACGTTGATGAAGAGATAAACGTGGCTGATTCCCGAGACAAGGTCAAGCATAACAAAGAGCGATGAGTTATTTTTAGAGAGGATGATGTCTGTGGCCGAGCAAGAGTAACGATGGATGAAGAGCGAGTACTGCGAGGACGTTGAATGGAGATGAGGTTATGAAGGTATGAAGGTTGGGTAGTTGTGAGAACTTTGTACATAAGTGACAGAAGCTTGTATTCAATGCGTTCAGTGATTCTGAACCAGTGCAGGGAGCATAGGATGGGAGTGATATGACAGGACTTAGGAGCTTTAACGACAGTACGAGCAAGAGAGTTCTGAATCCAAGCACTCACGGTGATGGTCTGCTGTGGTCCAATGCGAAGAGTTCGATGGAACTTGTACATCGACTCTTTATCACCGGCGACGTGCTTCAGCTGCCAGTTTCCCATTTGTACTTCCTACAGACACCATACATGACAGTCGTAAGCATAACACAACTGTCACTGACACACACAGAGAATTTCTGCTAAAACTGAAAACAATGTCTACAGTTAAGCAGTTGTTTGAAGCTGTGTCCAAGAGTCTTGTCAGACTTCCAGGCCATCTCAGCCTCCTACTCACCAAAGTGCAGTGATACTCTGATACTGTAGCTGCTAGTGATGGCAGGTAGGACTCAAAACGTGTGTGGATTCAACAGGTAAACTGTGTGATCCCTTGTTAGTACAGTTCATACCTGTGCATTTAAGAGCTACTTAATCACTTCAGTGATAATTTTTGAAAGGTCAATGCAATCTGTGATAGCAAAGGCATCATAAACAACAACACAACAAAGATATTCTACAGAATGGGGACTGATTAGTATAGCATAGATTTGTTTAATGGTCTACATTCAGAGTCACCCAAGTGAGCTGAAAAATCTACGATCAGACTGTTATCACTTCATTTACTATAAATCAATGCAAGTTCTTAACAAACTACACTGACACATAACGAACGGGCAATGTAGCAATGCATGAATGAAAACATCATTGATGTAATGCTGATCACCTTGTCAGCAGACGTGTTGGAGATCTTGATGAACTTGGCCTCAGGATTAGCGTCCGAGATTTCTACAACATCCTTGGACGTGGTTGACACCGAGAAATCCGAGGAAGAACGAGCTTCGTGCACAAAACTGCGTGCTCCCGCATCCGTGACATCGAGCTCCACACGCTTCCGCTTGCGAGCCATACCCGGCGTCTCTGCCATCGACATACTCAGTCTACATACAAAAACATCACCGGTCACACACACACATCACCGGAAAAATAGATTCCAGTTGCCCACATTAAATGATGTGGGGTGCCTGGTGCATTATGTCTGAGTAACTTTCTAATGCCAACAAGAGACAACTCCCTGGACCTGATCCTCTCTGCATTCCTTCAGTCTTGGAGAAAGCCAGTGTATAACACCCTTTGTGTTAGCTGTTCGGTGACAATACCAGGCAAAAATGGAGCTGCCGGTAATAGCAAAATAATTGAGTTAAGGTTTTATGCCCACCTGACATGTTCAGAGATGTTCTTCCTAGCCAAGATATTGACTAAGTACTGAAAAACTAAATCTAATACAACAAAAGCAAGGCAGTTAGTTAATTGGAGTTTAACGTCCCCTTTCAGCACAAATATGGCTGTATCAGAGACAAAAACAACAAAAGCAAACATGCATCTGTAACAAAACATACAACAGCACAAAACAAAACTGAAAACTAAAGCTAGAGGTTTGGTCGCCTCCTACGTGGAAATTGGAATGGGCCTATCCTGAAAAAAGTAGGTAAGTACGAAAAAGTTAAGTAAGCAAACAATGTACATAGCACCGACATCAACAAATCACATCACATTACAGTCCCGGAGCCTGTACGAGACAAAAATAATAGCAAAATGATGCTACTGCTACTGCAATAGACGATGTCAGTATTACGCAAACCTTTTTTATCACAAGCTGCCAAAATATAACATCTTTAATTAGCTAGTATGTCGCATTGCATGGCAAAAGGCTGGCAAAATCAAATACTCCAAAACACAACAACTAAGCACACAAAAACAGTTCCAAATAATTAGCCCCATACGGCACTAACGGTCGACTCCTACTTACTGCCAACTTCAGTCAAAGTCATGTGACACAAAAACTGGGACAAAATTCAAAAATCTGGCCCAATAAGCTTTAGGTATTGTGCCCTAATGTAATAATCTGTGGTCATTTGCCAGCCACATCGTAGTTGGGGCAGGAGCTAGAGGTTGAAAATGGCCGAATTTACGACTTTCAAGGTCTCGTGACCTTGACCTTGGATCGGGTCATACTGCATACCGTCATCGACCTCTACCTACATACCAAATTTCATTGAAATCAAACAAACTTTTTTGTGGATGGACGGACGTATGGGATTGATATTTTTCTACCTATGTTATTAGGTCGACATCTGCAAGTCGACCTAATAATTTTCACAAGGTAAATAAGCTTCTACCTCGTTTCTTCAGACTCTAGCAGCTTGCGGTATGCTGCTATCTCTGCATCCAGCTGTATTTTGACGTCCATCAGATCACGGTACTCCCTCAGCTGATCGTCAATAGCCTTCCTCAGTCGGTCAACCTCGTTGGTCAGCGTGTCACGCTCAATGCTGCGTGACTCCTTCTCACGCCGCAGCTGATCCTCCAAGTCACGAATACGACCCTCATTATTCTGGTTCTGTAGTAAATACACATCCGAACAAACTTAACCTCACAGTACCATATTGAGACCAAAAAATACATACTCGCGGTCGCAGCCACTTTGGTCTTGTACTGACATTGACATTTGTTTTGAGCTTGAAACAGCAAAAGCTCAGGTTGGTTGGGAGATTAACATCCCCTTTTAGCATAAAAATAGACTATATGAAGGACAAGGTCTTGGGTGGAGATATAGTTCTGCCAGGTTAAGGATGACTAACGATATAGTAACCTCCTGACCTCGTTGCCTTTTTATTCAGCTACGACCCAACATTGGAAAGGATAGGGGAGGCTCATTTAAGTCAATACACTAGGACCCACAACAGGGTGGAAACTAACCACCACCACACCACAAGACCTGTTTATCAATTCAATCTTGTGTAATTGCTGCTCTTCAGTTACTATAACACATCACTGCCTAACAACTCTTGTTGTATAATATGTCTTCTGTGTTGGTCTGGCTTTGGAACTCTTCTATTAGGTAAAACCCAAAAGAAGCACGGTACCAGAGCTGGCCCCTCCACCCGCAGAAGCCCAGGCGAGAATCATAGTCTGTTTCAAGGCTCTTGGCATCAGCCAAACACTCACGATTCTAGTCAACATTCTGGTTTTGTCCACATTACTGGCACATTTTACACAAATAAGAAAATATTACAAATTAGTCGAAATCATTCAAAAAAGAGAAACAGGTCATCCCCTTAATTGAAGTATCCACAGCAATTGTGCAAAATAGCAGTAGTTATAATGTCAGTGCCTCGTTGCAGATACAATAAAGATGTACTACTGTCCATAACTGATCAGTTCATCTAATCTACTAATTAGTTTGTACAGTTTACTTTCTGAGCACAGCACTAATGACAATGCTTTGTGATGAGATTAGCTGGCATCAGTTTGAGAAAAGTCATCCACACCATTAGCCAATGCTACTGCATATGACAAACAAGACCCATATGTATGCTGAGTGCCAGTTCAATATTTACGGCTTGTAAATCGTAGACCCCATTATCTAAGAATGTTGCCTGTGTCTCATATTTCACAGTAACAACAACAGCTATCAACAAGTTAACTTGCATAAAAATTAAAAATAAAAACATTAATGAAGTAACGAGAGAAAAAGAAACTGTTATGCTAACAACCTAACGAAACAGCTAATCAAATTTTAGCTAAAGGTCACTTCATATACATTTAAGGCATATACATATGCATGATTTTCAAATCAACTTAGCTTAGCCAGTTATCCAATTGCGCAGAACTTTTGTATGGCTACATACCATTCCTAATGCCAAAAATGGGACAGTGGAAATGGTCGGCTCTCACCTATGCCAGCCAGCACCCAAATAACTTTATGTTTCACTTAGTCACGCAAAAAGGTAGATCGTCAGTGATAACATCGTAGCTAGCAGCATAATTAACACCAATGACAATAGTGCCTGATAATAAAAGGATAGCATGCCAAATCACTCGGAACACATCTGCATTCGCCAGTGAGATGAAACATTCGGTCTGAAACCTGGTCTAAGACTTTGTTCTTAGGGAAAGTTAGAGACCAGTTTTACAAGAATAATAATTATTACTTACTTACTATTACTTACGGAATATACTTGATTTACACTACAAGAGAGGTTCAATATGGATTTTATGGAAGTCATACTTTGGGTTTAACTTGAGTCTATACTCAGCTGCAACCGTGCACGACAAGGCAGTAGAAGAATAACAACAACAAGAATAAGAATGTAGTGAATGTAAACTGAAAAACACAAAAGGTCATCCACGTAACAGAACTATCCACAGCAAGTATGGAAAATGGTTAGAATTTCAATGCTGTTACTGCAAACCACAAAACAGATGTACTGCTTTCTATAAGCAATCAGCCCATCTAAGCTACAAATTAGCTGTTAACTGTTGTACTTTCCAAATACAACATCAATGACAATGCTATGTTACCATGTTAGCTGGCATCACATCAAGCTATATCATTCCACATCATTAGCTAACATTACTGCATACGACAAATGTGACCCGCATCAGATCCCAAGTATCAGATTTCGGCCGAGAGTACATTGTACACTCTACCAGTTGAGATTATGCCGTGTCTTGAATTTTCACAACAACAATGGCTCTCAACAACTTAACTTGCATCAACAACATTGACAAAAGGTAAAAACTGACAAAAAACGTCGACAAAACAACATGAAAAAAATTTCTTTGAACACTATGCTAACAATCTAACAAAATGACTTATCTAATTTTAGCTTATAGTCATTTTAATGCACACCTGAACCTGGTTTAGCCAGTTATCAAACGGCTCAAAATCTTTACAGAGCTATACAACCTTCCTAATGGCCAACAACGAGACAGAAGGAAAGGACATTTCTCCCTACACATTAGCACTTCCAGCATCCGCAGCCATAATCCATTTCACAGACACACAATGATTACTTGATGTGACATTTATAGCTACTCACACAGCAGCGCAGTAGCAGTAATACGTGCCAGTTACCTGCGAGATCAACTTGTTCATCTCAGAATTCAACTCCTCAATGCGCTTACGAGCGTTCTTGAGTTCCGCTTGAGCTCTATCGGAGACGTCTACATTGCGAGACGACAGCTGCCGCATCTCCTCCAGCTACACATTACATACACATCTACATCTATATGTACACCACCCTCCACTCACGTTTCACCAGTGTGATTTTCGTTTTGATTTATTTTTTAGTTTTAGTTTTAAGAATATTTTTAGCGTTAGTTTCATTGTAGTTTCCATTACTTTTTTGCGTCAGTTTTCAGCACATGTTAAACATTACACTCATACAGTATCATTTAGAACATTCACAGTAAAAGATACAACATATTCTTTTAAGTTTAAGTAAGTAAGACAAATTCACAACAAACTACTAAAGACATTCAACAAATACACGGGGTAAGAAAGCTGGAAAACGACATAAGAAACTGCATGTTGTACAGAACCTTTCTTTCATAGAACGCCTCAGTTTCCTCATTGTTCTGACGCAGCTGTTCGTCCATTTCTTCTCTCATCTTCTTCAGAGCTTCACAGAGTTTGTTCTGATACTCATCCTGCAGACGGCCGTCCACGTCCTCTATCACCGTCCGTGACCTTGACACTGACTCATTCAGTTCCTGGTGCATACCACACAGACAAGCAACAGCCGACATCATACTAACGCTCTTTCACAGCAGTGGGTATTGGTATTGCAGGGTTTAACGTCCCACTCGACACATTATAGGTCATTTCGGAGACGATTTTACAGGTCAGATGACCTAACCAACAGTGTAATAACACTGAAGGAT
>Ga0209780_1004176_pt1 | contig 11045 bp, 10 predicted proteins | sample WorMetexBAHAMAS2_FD_187384 | JGI IMG/M metagenome (GOLD analysis project Ga0209780, IMG submission 187384) | Marine gutless worms symbiont microbial communities from Max Planck institute for Marine Microbiology, Germany - Inanidrilus exumae... | ecosystem: Host-associated > Annelida > Digestive...
TCGTCGTCATGATGGTCAACCTCCACGTCGTTCGCGGTGGCTGTCTCGCTCTGCTTGTCGCCATCAGTGACTTGCTCACCATGTACGACAGCAGCTGCCAAGACGATCGCTTGCTGATATGCTTCGCCTTCCACGTCGGTCAGTGCATGTCCATTCTCGCCGCATATTGCTGCCGTACTGCTCTGCACACTGCCACTTGGCGATACAGCATTGCTTCCTTCTGCCGGCCTGCTGTTGTGGCATTCTGCACGCTCCTCTTTCGGTCCTTGGTCGGCATCTTCCCCAGCTTTGTCATTATTCTCTGCGCAATCTTCCATCTGTTCCGCTGCACCTGTAGTACAGACTGTTTTAGTATTTGGCGTTACCTACTGCGTATCTAACAAGTCCGAGTCAGTCAGACCGCAACACTGCCGCTGGCTGCGTGCGTAAGCCACGCCCGCTCTGAAGTCACTTCCCCGCGCTGGTGCTGCTGCCTCGAGACATTAACCGCGCGCGACAGACAGACCACCGGTTTTTCCGTGCGTAGTTTTTCGCCCTCACGGGACAGACGGACTGACGGAGTCGGACGGACGCCAAACCGTTGCATAGGCCTACCCGCTATCTGTTAGACGCAGCCAGCGGCCATAACGCGTTACTCTACAGTCTCTAAATAATTACTCTGCCCCCGGTAGTGGCGCGAAGTATCGCCATCATCGTGACTGTATGCCTGTCTGTTCGCTTGCATGTCTCAGAAATCGCACGTCCAGATTTCACAAAATTTTCTGTAATGTTACTTGTGGCCGTGGATCGTCCTTTCTCTGACGGCAGTGCAATATGTTATGTACTTCCCGTTTGGTGGATCATGTCATGTTTTCACATAATGGAGCGAATGAGCCAGAATCAAAGACGTATGTATATTTGTATGCTGGCGGCACCGGGGCGAAGTATGCCATCTCCGACTGCATCTTGTTTTAGTAGTTAATTAGTTTTAACAAAATTACGTTTTATGCACAGCACAGTAACGCGTTACATTAATTCATTAGTTTTTATAATGTAACTAACTGTAACATTGGGCCACATTAGTTTGTCATGAAGAGAAGACTCTTGGCTTTGCTTTCCTACCAGATTTTCGTCTGGATCTGTTTATTGGTTGGCCCCCTGACTGGCTAATAACCCCGAATTTAACCGCACATTCAACTTCAATATTCTGTGGTGTGGCTACCATGCGGCCTAAAAATTTATAATGCCTAATCAGCACAGAATCCAAATCGTTTGGAGAAAAGGCTAAAATTTTCCAGCGGGGCTTCAGCCACATTAGCCAATAAAAAGTTCCCTTACTTGTAATAAAGCTATTCACTGCAAGACGGTGGCTCTTTTTAACAAGTATGTCGGTCCTCCTTAATGTCGGGCCGAAATGTTCGCTGGCCGCGTCGCATCGCATGCTGTTCCTGTGTGACTCATGTTGAGTAGGCGCCGCGCGATCTACTACTAAGGTTAGAAAAACGGGACAGACAGACGGACGGACGGCGGACGCCAGACCATTACATTATTACGCTTACCGCTAGACGCGGTTACCGCTAGACGCGGCCAGCATAGCAAAATACCTGGCGGTGGAGTGTGGCTACAATTCGCCGGTGGTTCAGTGCTGCCATCTTTCGAATGACGCTGAAGCGTTGTTTCCGATTCCAGTAATTCTCCGTCGCCATCTTTTCGGTCGCCGGTGTCTGTCGCTGCCTCTGGCTCATCAGCGGCGTCCTGCACTTGGCTACGTTGATTGGTCTCGCCTTCGCATTCCTCGGCGTCCAGGGGTTCCTGTCCAGGACGTGTCGGATTTCCAGTCGCTTCATTATGTTGTCCGTCATCATCCGGGACTTCGCCTTCCACAGCAACCGTTTCTCGTTTCGACCGTGATCATGATCAGTAAATGAATAAATAAATAAATAAATAAATCATTCATTCAATCAATCAATATTAATTCAGATTAAAAACTACCAATATAAACTAGTTAGCCCACCCAGCATCACATGCCGAGCGCTTATGTTCTACCGATATTACTTTCTTTCATCATCATCATTATCTTCTTCTTCTTCTCTTTAACGGTCCCCTTGAAGACCAATTTTCTCAGAATGTAGCCAACTGGACCGATCTTCACCAAATTTTCACGATAAGTACACATGTTTGATTATGGGCCACGGCTGGGCATGACCAATCCAACCTTCTTTTCGCGATCACTCATGAGACGTTGGTATAGTAACAGATTCGGTTACTATAGCAACGTCTCATGAAATAAACCGATTTTTGGCGCGAATCGGCAAAAATTGGCATACCCACATTCATTCTGTGCGCTGGATGGGGTATCGCAACAATGACTCGCGCGTTAATACCGCCGATGAACCCTCTTCGCATGTTGAAAATTTGGTGATCTCTGATCTAGTAACCCGAGATTTGCAGGCGCTTTTACGCCGGGCAGGCTCACGCTGGGCTTTGCCATGCATCTAGTTTGGACTATATATAAAATACTTAGTACTAACATCCATTACACATTTTCTGAGGGGTGACAACGTAGAAAGCCTGATGGCTTAGTGATCGGTTCAGCCTTTTTTGACAGAACATCGTCCTCGAGACAGACGGACGGACGGACACCGGCCCATATCATTGACCACTGCTATGGTTACGAATAATCGAAAGTGAAAATACGGGACGCGGCGCCGAGCTAGGGTTGGGTATGGGTGGGAGGGATGTCCCTAGTGTGGGAGAGATGTCCCCTCCCCAGTAGGAGGGGAGTTTTTGGTCTGGGAATCGTGAGTTTTGTTGTACTTTTACGCCGATATATCGAAGTAGGCCCCATCCATCCACTAAGTGAAAAATAGGCGTAACAGCATCAGATGCGTACGTTGTGCTAGCGAACGACTGATGCAAAATGCATACGCTAACTTTTGGAATTGAAATATAAAATGGATCATTGTAGAAGCTAAAAATTTTATGGGTGCACGAAAATAAGGGACATTTTGCGTCCCGGGAAGACCAAAGCTGCGGGATGCGGGACATAGACCCCGAAATACGAGATGTACCGGAAAATACGGAACAGTTGGAACCATATATACCGAGCTATGCATATACATTTTATACGCGACGCTATACTAAGTACCTGGTGGACTGTGGCTACTCTCCGCTGGTGGTTCAACTTCAGTGCTGCCATCTTCCGACTGACGCTGAAGCATTTTACTCGATTCCAATAATTCGCCATCGTCATCATTCCGCTCACCGGTGTCTGTCGCTGCCTCTGGATCGTCCTGCCCGTCACTACGTTGGTTGGTCTCACCGTTGTGGACGCGATCATGTACAGGACTTGTCGGATTTTCAGTTGCTTCCTCGTGCTGTCCGTCATCACCCCGAACTTCATTTTCCACAGCAGCCGTTTCCATGGTGACGGCTTGTTGACATGCGTCTCTTTCCGTGTCAAGGAGCGGCTTACTGTCAACTCCAACGGCTTCAGTGCCTGCAGGCGCAATGATAACACCAAACTGCTTTCAACTTGACTGTTTGATAAGCATACGTTGACAAGGGCGCCGCTTGACATAACATATACACCAATGGGGCCCACACGACTGAGGAAATGCTAATCACTATAATGATATTTTCATCACGCGACTCATATACAATGCAGATGCATAACGCGAGATAACGCGATACATGCTATCATAGGCGGTGGAGCCTATGAGACATGGAGGCTCGTGCCTCCTCAGAATTCAGGGCCCCAGACTTTTTTGCCGTCAAATGCTGTTAGACCCCCAAATTGTTGTACTGGATGCTTTCTGTGGAATTAAAACACAAAAATCGATTTCGGCCGGGGCTTTGCCCCGGACCCCATTGGGGGAGCTTACATCGCTCTCCCGTACCTTATAGCTGGTGGGAGGGAAGCTAGCTGTCCTCTGTCCAAAAACCTCACCCCGCCACGGCCCTTCGGGCGTTGAACTTCGGCTCTTTGGGCCTCGCTGCTCCATGCCTCCCCACTTTTGACTACCTCCGCCGCTCCTGCATGCTATGAGATGATCGTGTCTCTCTGTCTGCCGGCGTTGCGGTGTCGTGCGTCGCCTTGCGACACCGCAACGCAACGTATCCGCTGTGAACGAACATTTACTCGCAGGCATTGTATCGAAACGCCTGTTGAACGCATTAATCATCATGCAATCAACACCTAGTGGTCGCCCGTATAGGGCCTCTAGTTTTCTGACGCCAAAGAATTCGTGCAAAATGACAATCCAATGAGATCATCCAATGTAGGTGCGAATTACACATGGTGCAGAAAATCTGTGATTTTGACCAGTACCTCGCCATGTCTTGAAGCAGTAGAAGATAGACACAAACACGTAGTAAATATCGAAGATCAGTAGGAAGATGTGTTAGCTTTATCAAACTCAAAGTGTGACTTTTGTCGATGACTTTCAGTATAATTGTAACCGCACCAAATCACCTTATTTGTAAATGCTGGGGGTCTTGTTTAATTTTTGGAACGATAGAAGTATAGGCACTTCAAATTTGATATAGCTTAAATTCACTGTGGAAAGTAGGCCTAGTATATAGCTTATGCATGATAAATTACTCCCAAAAAAGGCGTGTTCAGAGTCACGTGATCCGGCGTTAAAAAACGATGTGCAACATTATGGTAAACAGACCAGAACAATATTTTTTGTTTCTGTGCCGTGCGCTAGACTACACTGGCCATTTCGTCAGCATTTGAGCGCACGTAAATATAAATATATATCGTAATCGTATGAGTAAATGCTAAATTTACTGATATAACTAAACACGGACTATGGAAAGCTATCATATCAAAGACAATTTTACTAAAACTGACGAAATCACTACATGTGACATGCTTTTCCATAGAATTTTCATTCTGCATTTAGCCGCGCAAAAACAGTAAACGAGTGGGCGTGGCACGCCGTCCAGGTTCGTCGCACGTTTTGGTCAGATCAGTCGGAGTGGTCGGACTGATCTCGTCTGGAGTTAAAAACGCGGAGCGAATCGCTCGGACGGACGTAGAAAGAACGCAAATACTAGATCGGATCGCTCTGGAGCGGTCTGACTCAGAGAAAACGCACTCGTTGCGTCACTCATTTCACGTGGACGCACCGAGGGTTGGAGATGCGACGGAGTCCTCGGCCATGACGTCAGCGTGTGCGGCGGGTTGCAGCGGCTGAGTTGCAGTGATCGCGGGCCGATGATGGAACGACTGACACTTAGGACGTCCGTCAAGTCGTGGTCTCGTCTGCTGGTCGACTGTCACCGTCGTCTCCTCCTCGTCGCTGTCGCCTCTCGGTTGACTCAAGTCACGGTTTGGAAACACCGTATGTCGTCGACGCACTAAGGGCCTTTGCATGCCCTAGACACGACTACTGCCACCACGCCAAACGTAAGTCAGTTACTATACTCTTCTACAGGGTGGCCCATAACTAAACTGGTACCAACTGACGCTTTTGCTTGTAACATTTGAATGCCCCAACACAATTCGATGATTTTTGGCACATGTAAGTTGCATGAAACAACAAGTGATGTGATGGAAATTTTATGCATTTTTAATCTTATTAAGCAATTAACACGCTAGAAGGCGCCACATACGATCAACACGTGACTGTCGCAGATAGATAACTCGGAAAAAGTTGTGTTGCACGCCTGCAAATAGTTAAACTCTTAATGTCTGTAACTAAACATCAGTGCTACAGTAAAGACGTCCAGGCTACTTAAATTTGTGTTTAATTTGTCAGTCATTCTCTTGTACGACACACTGCAGTCGACGCCTCCACTGGTCGATACTGTCATCAATGAACCACTGCGACAGAGCGCACCACTCCAGCACAATCGCCTGCTTCTATTGTTCCACTTTCTCGAAATTTTTTGGCGCCCTCCGACGAACAATATTAAACTGTTATGCTTCGCAACGTGTGTGAGTAGACAGTGTTGCACTCAGCAAAAATCATCGAATTACGTCAGGGCATTCATAAGTTCAAAAGTGCAAAAACGTTAGTTGGTACCACTTTAGTTGGGCCACCATGTAGATATCGTGCACTAATGCAAAGTTAGTGATCGAAACCGCATGCCATGACGTACAATTATTGGGGGACGCTGAATTCGCGGGAGTGGAAAACGCGGGAGTTGAAATCGTGGCACCATAATGCAGGGGTGGAAATCGCGGGAGTGGAATTCTCGGCACCAAACATCAGGGCTGGAAAACGCGAAAGTGTAAATCTCGGGAGAAGAAAAAGTATGGAAAACGAAGCGATAATTATTGCGGACTGCATTGGCTGAAAATCGCATAATAGTATTCGGATATCAATTTAGCGTACTAGCACACCAATGTATTCACGTCGACTTAATTTGGAGTGTAACGTTTGATGAAAGACGAGCAAATTATTCGAATGTATGCTGGACAAAGCCGGGCTGCGTAGACTTGTTAGATGCCGTGGTTCCATTTTGCGCAGGCAGTTGTTAAGCGCATAAAGAAAGTGGGACTGACATTTTTACTGTCCGTCCGTCTGTCTGTCTGTCTGTAACGTTCATGAATTGTGACCACATATTTTTAGTGCAATAAACAACTATTTCCAGTGGTCGACAACTAACTTTGTGAAAGGTTTTGGTTAGGTGCATTTCGGCTTTCCATACTTGCTTCTCTCGCGTTTTCCACCCCTGTATTCTGGTGCCATGATTTCCACTCCCGCGTTTTCCAGCCCTGCTTTTTGGTGCCGAGAATTCCACTCCCGCCTTTTCCAATCCTGCATTTTTGACGCTCTCGCGTTTTCCACTCCCGCGTTTTCAGTCGCCCCCAATTATTGTGCCCATTGCCAGCCTACTACCTTATCAGTTCAATGAATCTGCAATGTCCGTATGTCATTCTAATTTGTCACTTAACAAGTTGTCGATCCTCCTTATTGTGGGGCCAAAATGCACGCTGGCCTCGTCGCGGGCTGCCCCTAATGAGTCATGGTGAGTATGCCGACGGGACAGACAGGCAGACGGACAGACGGACGGACGCTTTCCACTAGACATAGCCAAAGTGAGTGGTTCAACGTAGGGATTATATATACAACTTTATTCGTCAGAAATTCAAACAGTAAAAAGACAAAACAGTCCAGAAACTATACACAGCACATCAACGTTTTCAGTTTATCCGAATGCGGTTTATAATCAAGCGAAAATTACTGCTAATTGCCAAGCACTGTGCTTAAACAAAGTACGTTCTTTTTTGGTATTTTGAAGTACGTGTGCGATATCGTCATAAAAAGTTCACGTTCGCTATCTCATCTCCTGATGAGTTCTTGTTCACCTATACCGCATATATCGAGTATCTTATCGAGTACTCGAGTTATATGTACAAGTAAAACTTTACGGCATAGAAAATAGCGGATTACTGGTGCGTCGTTTAACTTGGCATTTCATAATTTTTCGACGAATTTCCTTTTAACGTACAATGCACCAGCGTTATTGATCACGTTGGATTTATATATTAGTTGGATACGATACTATACGATACGATATATTAGCGGCACAGAAACGAAAAAATAAGGAAAAACTAAAAACGAAAAACCGAGTAGCTCAGAAGAAACTGTCTTGGCAAAAGTCTGTGAAGTCAGTCCTGGAGGAGGAAGTGATACTATGGGCGGTAAGATTTGTGAAGCAAGGTAGGTTTCAAGCCGAGAGTGAAAGAGAGAGGGAGTTATGAATGAGCAGAGTGGTGAATAAGAAGATGAAGAAGTGATGGGTGAAGGAACAGGTGAGTCGGAAATGGAGGAACTAGTACCAGAATGAGGTTGACGAAGAGATAAAGAGATACAGTTGCCGACATTACTCAAATAAACGTCGACTACAAGTTAATCAATGAAGCTCATGCTCAGATGATTGTGTAATTCCCAGTGTTCGCTATTCTGCATGCATCATCCACTCGAAACGATGTCAGCATTTACTGATTCTTCTGTCGGTGAATACGTGGATGCGATGCGGAGCGAAAAGGAGCGGTGCGGATACAAGCGGACACGCGCGTATCGGCTTCGGTGCAGAACGTCCGAGTTTTGCGTGCTGTTGCGCAGCGTTGCAGTGTTTGCGGAGTGTTGCGGATTGTTGCGGAACATTGCGTGAAAAAATCGGCACACATCGAGACAACAATCGAGACATGCTCGGTTTGCGGATACGCTCGGATCCATGCGTAATGTGAACCGTCATCGTTGCTTTCATTGAATTCGATTCGATTACAACGAACTCCGCAAGTGTCCGTGCTCGTATCAGCGCTTGGTGTGAACGGCCCTTTACGCCTGCAACAGTCTAGCCACGCCTCACACTGCAGGTCAAATCTAAAATAAGCACCGTATTTGCCGCCGTTCGAGCAGACCGTGTACACGGCCTCTAATCTTCCCGTCTTTCGACATAGGCTACCGCTGTGGATGCTTTTCTCTGTGCGGAGATGTCTAATATCTAGCAAGGTATCGCGGAGCATTCAGCGTGAAAGAACTTTTGCGGAGTAATGCGGCATATTGCGGTACGTTGCGGCGAAAACGACGCATTACGCCGCGCGCCGCAACACAACGCGTCCGGTGTGAACACGCCCGGCTTATTCAACGTGTTTGATTAGTGCGGTGCCAACGCAGCATCACGCATGCGATGTGAACGAACCCTAAAGCCTGTCCAACTCCTATACCACAAGAAATATAGCAAGTAGTAGCTACGATATATTTAGACATCTATTTGAAAGCGCATGTCGCTTGTAATTTCAGCTGTCTCATCGAAACTGAAGGACTTCTGAAGGTCACAGGCAGTCACGTACACCATGTACATGTGGTAATGTTTCGGAACAAGTAAGTAAGTAGCCATTTATTTCAATGTGACATTCGCACACTGTTACACGAAATATAGAAATAAAATACAAGTAAAATATAATACATAAAGCATGAAACGGAATATGAACTGATATAACAGGCGAAAACAGGGACTAACTAAAACCTATATGCAAGATAGAGACGTTATTACTACAGACCACTAACAAAAAGTGATATAATTATCTGTGTCTATCGAATACCGGCCATTACGATGACCTTATTGCAGGCCTTTTCAAATGCGATTTTTCGTGCAGTTTTTTTAGCAGTAAACGTGGCTTCAACTGACGTTGAGCGTCGCGCGGTACCTCTGCGATAGCTGAACTTCTTGTTCGGACGTGGTAGATAAATTTATAATCATTTGTGGCAAATTAGTTTTGGATTCTATTCGTCGAAAATTATTGAAAATCGGGTCATTTTGACTATGTTATCACAAAACAAAATGGAGAAAGATTTGGGGACAGTATATATGAACTGCAGTGCATAATGCAATGTATTAGGTAGTTTACCGTTCATGAGTTGCCTACACTGATGACACACCGACCTTAAAAAGACTAATGACCGCATAAAAACCATGCGTGTTCACGACTATGATATTTCTTGTCAAATAATAACCATTATGTAATATATGCGATAATTATAGTAAGAACATTTGTAGACAGCTTATAACAGTATCGTAACCAAGTAGGCTACTTAAAGACATTTTATTTTTCTGTAACTGTACATGCTAATACTGTAAAACGAAGTGTTCTTATACCCATGACAAGAAGCTCAGCTACCGCAGAGAAACCGCGCGATGCGCTATGTTAGTAAATTCGTGCTATGCTTCACTAGCTTTACCAATTACAAAGATGTGATTGGGTCAAAATTTAAAAAGCGTGTCACGTGACTCTAACCACGCCCTTTTTAGGGGTGGTCTGTCACCGTAGGCTAGGATTTGATACATTTTACCTGTTTGCTAAATTTGACGATTATAGCTTTTCGCTGCAATCAACTTATCTACCAAATTTAAGTCTTTATCTCTACAGTAGGTATAACGTAATATACCTACTCTCTACCCACTACGAAGATACGAAAGGCGATAAAAATAGCGAAAATGGGGTAATTTAGGGGGTATTTAGGGAAATTAGGGGTCACTCAAGGTCACTGGAAATAGCTCCAGTCGATAAAGCGCGTACGAGTTCCAATTAGCGTTCCATAGTAGGCCTAACTATGTCCCTATCTTGTGCCGTTTCTGAGATATAGCGAAATATTGGTCAAAAATCGTCGATTTGAACCTACCCCACCTGTATTTGATGCAGTTTTATTAGGTCGACTTTTCGACAGAGTAGACCTAATAAAGCCGGTCTCAAATGTCCGTCCCTCTGTCCGTCCGTCCACAAAAAGTGTCTTCGATTTCAATGAAATTTAGCGTGTGGGTAGAGGTCGATGAGTGATGCACGACGGTATGCAGTATTACCCGATCCAAGGTCAAGTTCAAGGTCAAAAGCTTTTCAAACTTGGAAATCCGGCCGTATTTAAAAGCTATCTCCTTTGCCATTTACAATGGCGAGCTGGCAACTGACCACTGATTCTTAAACTAGGGCACAATATCTAAATTTGATCGGGTCGGATTTTTTGGTATTCGGCCTAGTTTTGTGTCACGTGACTTTGAACTTGGCACAAACGTAAGTTGCGAAGAGTACGAAGCTAATTTTTACAGTACGTCGATGAAACTGCAGGCCTATATTAGCTCTAGCGTACAAACACGGCGGTCTTACTGCAAAAGAGCACGCTTCCGAGCTGACCCTCGAGATACTTCTACCTTGCCTGCCGACAGGACACAAGACTCTCGCTGATCGGCGCTGATGCGGCGACTGATATGAGATGCGGAGGCGTCGGCTGATGATGCTGGTGTTGGTGATGATGACGGTTGCACCTGTCTTACCTGTCCGGCTCTGCGGCTAATGACGATCGCGTACGTGCATTCCAGCCTGCCGGCTATTGCTAATCATGCGCCTACGAACATCGTCAGATCGCACGCGACAGCCTCACTCATCTCTCGGCCCAACGCGTTATTGAACCACTCGATCAAAGATTATAATTATGAATTTAGGCTGCATCGCAGCAATAGTTAGATCCGGCCTGCCGCTACAGACGAAGTAGCGTGGTCTGTCTGTCTGTCTGTGTGTGGCTGTTGGTCACATTAATTTTGTGAGCCCT
>Ga0209780_1004177_pt1 | contig 11042 bp, 6 predicted proteins | sample WorMetexBAHAMAS2_FD_187384 | JGI IMG/M metagenome (GOLD analysis project Ga0209780, IMG submission 187384) | Marine gutless worms symbiont microbial communities from Max Planck institute for Marine Microbiology, Germany - Inanidrilus exumae... | ecosystem: Host-associated > Annelida > Digestive...
AGCTGAAAGTCAAGATCGCTGCGCCTCAGGCAGGAAATGTTATGTCTCGAACCAGCCCAGAGCAGTTCCGACTTGCCCGTATTCAATTTCAGGCGGTTCGCGCTCATGCAGCGGCCGACGTCAGTCGCGCAATGTTGCCACTGACAACTTACAATACGATACTATACGGTAGATTAACGTGCGCTCAAAAGCTGACGATATGGCCAGCTTAATTTAGCGCACGGCCCAGAAACGAGAAAAAATAAGGAAAAATAAAATCAAAAACCGCAAAGCCACAAATCATCAAGACAGCAATTTCCATTCTGTTACTTTTGTGGGCGAATAACGATAATGACAAAGATAAGAATGATAATAGTGCTGTAACAAGTCGGAAGTGGATGGAAAAACACGGACGGACAGACAGACAGACGGCGGGACGGACAGAGATAGCATCTCGCATTGAGGTATCCAAGAGTGATCACCAATTGACCATAAAATAAAAAAATATAACGCATTTTGTAAGCTGCATAAATTCACTAGTCACCGCATTAACAATGGCAAAACCTCAAGTTGTTTAAGCTCAATGCAAAGCTGTATGAAATCGAAATTCAGTCCTAGTTCGATAAAATACAGTTTTTTTGTAACGATTATCCCACTCGGGACATTCAGTAACCGCTAATGTTATAGTAATTTAATTCACATTGTTGCTGTATGGACACAGTTTTGACGTGAAAAAAATTATAGATTTGTATTTGGTTTTATCTTTAATCGGTTTTGTGCTGAGTGCTTTTTCGTTGTTTTTCTGTTACGGTTCCCGCGGCAAAATAACTTGGCTAACCGTGGAATGTGTACCATACGCTGTGATTTCACAATCTCGTCGTAACGGTTGTGAGCATCAGCACGTAATTGATTGGCTGCGGTCCTTCGCAATCAATGGTCTTCCGTCAGTATACCGTGCGCTTTGTCCAACATACCGCCGGCCTGCACACTTAATCTCGCTTCTGATGAATTTCAAAGGCGTCCAGTGAATGGTGTTCTGATCTAACGACGAAATAGCCACCAGCGGACGGCTTTAGTTTTAGAGACCTTCCGCCATACGTGTGGCAATTTCGACACTAATCTACCGTAGTGTTCAGTGTGATCACCTTGCATCCGGATGACCATTGTAATTTCACTGTCAATCAACTTCCAGGAACTGCGTAACATTTCCTCTCGGCATTCGAAGTTTCGAACTTTTCCGGCGACTATAGCCATTTCCTCCAGGGCTCCACAAATTAAATTTGTTAACTAGATTGATGTCAAGACTGTTCGGCGGCCAAGTATTAGGCTTGATGAAAGTAGGATCTCAGGAAATTCAACTGTGTTTTTAGGTCGATGAGATGGCTCGCTGTCGTTACCTGACACTTATACAAGAGGCCACAAGTAAAAACTATATAAGAAACAGTCCAATATCAATGCATATAAATATTTTTTCAGTAATCGAATTTGTGACATTTGGAATACCTATATATAATTTTGTGTTTGATGTGTCATCTTCAAATAATTTTAGAAGATTGCTTGATAAAGTTGACCTTTTCTCAGTTTACAGTGTTGCTGTGATTGTTGATTGTTATTATTTTGTTGGGCATATCTAAGTGGCTACATGCCCTTTATGTGTCCTGTGAGTATGTTCATGTTCTGTGTTCATATTCATTAAACGTTGCCTGGCTTGACTTGCTTGATAGGCCTAGGCCTATATTAGTCGGCTGTAAGGCAAGGATTTCGTCTTTCAACAAGATGGTTCGCGGTCACATTGAGCGTCAACTGAAGTATAACAATGTTGAAATAGTCATACATGTTAGAGAATTTGTTATTGTTTTGGACTTAGTCGCATCGTGTGAACTGTCGGAAATAAGTTAACATTTTGTGAGTCTAATGATATGGAGCTAGTCTACAAAGGCTATTAGCCACTGCATAAAAAACTGCACCCGAATCTTCAGTCTTATGTATTTTCTCATAACTGGCGATAAACCAAACCGTTTTATCTTAAAAGGTTGCATCAATGCTGCATTAAAACGTAATAATGAAAATCGTACTACAGGCAAAAAATTAATAATGACGAACACAGGAATTTATTTGCGCAAGTGCCAGATCTCTCACTGAGTTCGTTCTAGTTTCAATGCTGCTTTTTACCCGGGTGACGCTATGCTAGCGCGATACTTGCTGTCATCGTGTGCTGTCCGTCTGACTCTGACATCCGTCTGTCTGTCACACGACAATGGCGTCAAAACGGCTAAACGTAAACACGCAAACAACGCCACGCGATAGCTCAAGGACTCTATTTTTCTGACGCCAACAGTTGTTGGTGGGTGACCTCCATTTCTCCTGAAATTTGCGCTCAAAGTCACCCACCTGGGCCACCCCCGTTCGAATACAACGATTTCGACCAATATCTGCTCACAGCGCCTCAACTGCGATAGCTGGCTAAAAGGTTCAGTCAGCACTAATAGGAAGTCGGCCACGCGCTTTCCGACGTGAACCGTGTACGTTACCCCTAAGTCCCACATAGGGTGGCACAAAACGCGATTTTGTTGTTTTTGCCAGTAAAACTCAACTTCTGTCGAAAGAAGTTTGCTACAAGGTTTCTTCGGGTGAAAACTTTCAGCGGAAATGTTGTAGCGACATCATTCCCGATCTAACGGTCCATAGATGGATTGCGGGCGACGTATCCATCTACCTAAAATGCGCTCAAAGTGATCCACCCCTTCAGAAAACGACGATTTTGACAGATGTCGTTTAATAGTGCCTCAGCCGTGAGAGCTAGCGAAAAAGTTCCCTTATACTAATAGTAAGTTGACAAGGCGCTATCCAACGAGCCATGTGAACCCCTTATGTTACCCGTAAGTCCCCCCAAAATGGCTCAAAATAAGAATATTTACATTTGGCGTTGCCTTTCATATCTTCGTTGCAGGTAATCTTAGACACTTCAAATTTGGTATGTGGGTTGAACATAGCGAGTCCTATAGCCTACATGACAAACCGTTTCTGAAATGGGCGTGGGTTCACTTACGTGACCTCTTTAACTTTTGGAAAATAAGCGATAGTATATAGCTGTCATCTGACATGACTTTATACCAAAAACCAACTTGAATTGTTTAGGCCAATAAACCAACGTTACAGCATAGGATAAGTCAGATCGTGGCAACCACAATCGACTAGAAATAATGTTCAGGTAGGCCTATAGTGTGTGATTCCGGTATACTGTCGGTTTCTGATTGACACTGTCAGTGAGATAAGCAACTGTTTCATTCTTATTACAAGTACGTCAGTGAAAGGGACTGGCGTATATCCACACATGCTGTTCCTTAGTCCGATATATTGCAAACATGTTTAAATTCCACGAATGGCGCACCCCTAGCGTAAAGTTTACGTCGGCGCATCTTCACGGTAATTTTACATGAAGGTGGACGTGGCTTACGCGCTGGCCGATTCGACCAACTTTGGGCTTCTGGTGGAGCAAAGTTCACAAAATCTGTCGATTCCTTGTTTTGGACGCAGATAAACCGCCGAGCAAAATGTGACGCCGCTAGCTTTATTCTTGGCGGAGAAATCCGTAACCGTACAAACAAACAGTAAACGATATATCCACACCTTGCCTATCGGCATGTGTGGATAATAATCGGACTGGAGTGGTCGTCGATTTTCTTGGCTACGCGACGAGCCGGACGTTTTCGTTGTGTGTATTGCAACAGGCATAAGTCGATTGCAGAGACGGACGCAGACGACGCCGAGCGGACGCAGACGGCGACAGATGCCGGCGGGCGGCGGGTGATGTATATTGAGGCTGGGCCGTCGAGACGGTGTTTTACGGTAATGCAGTGCCGAGCGCGGTTGTCGTTGCGAGTCTGATGTAGTAATGTGTGACACACTCAACGGACACGCTGCACCGGCGACGAATAGATGTAGCAGCCGTCGCAGTCGTTATGTCGCGTTGCTAAGCAGCAGCAGCAGCAGCAGCAGCATGACGTTAGTTCATACGCTGACTATTATCTACTGCGCTTGTCTACGGCGGCTCACGTACCATACACGACTGTTGGCGCTGCGCTGCGGTAGAGCGTTGGATTTGCGAAGGATGGGTCGCTACCGTCGCTGGTTTAAATCCCAGCAGGTCCGCTGTCACGTAACATAGGTCAACTTAGCCTCGCATCCCTCCGAGGTCGCTAAATCGAGTACCTGCTTCGGATGGGGGTAAAGGCGGGATTCTCACCGCTGACGGGTGGCAGGTAACGCTGTGTAATCCTATATGGCATATGAGCTAACTTGATGCTATCTGCTATACATTGTTTACTTACTTACTTTACGACTGACGTGCACGACAGTTTAAATGTAATGTAAACTAGATGCACGGCAAAGCCCAGCGTGAGCCCGCCCGGCATTCTGTTGTTCTAGACCGTTAGCTTGTGCCACTACGTAACATGTGTCAAAGTCTGTTATATAACGTCCATGCGGTAAGGCTGGCAGTGTCTGCCAATGCGAAAATTTAGGGCGGTGGGCAAAAACTTGCCAACCGTTTCCAGCCGTTTCTGGACTGATGTTCACCAAACTAGGGGCATTTAGGAAGTCCCTGTAGATTGACAAGTTTTTTCCGATTGTTAATACCATGTTCCGTTGCAGAGACATGTTCGGTCCGAAGTTCAAAGTCGGCCCCCTAAAAGTGTTTTTTGCCCCGCAGCGCATGGGGCAGGGGTAAATACCCGGGGAAGTTCGGACCAAATTTTCTAAATAGCAGTCATAAGTGAAAGTGTGTCCATGCTTGGTTGAGATCCGTTCAGTGACTTCGGAGATTATGCGTCAAAAAAAGAAAAAACACAGCGGTGAAATATAAGCCCTTCGGCATCGCGATGCCGTGCGGGCTAATAATTCGTGATTGGGCACAATTGTGAGCAGAAGCCGAATCTGCGGCGCATCCTTATCGTAGTATACAGACTGCTAAAACACATTTTAGTCTCATATATAGTACGTTTCACACAATAAAGGCATCATCTAATTTTTGCTCCTAACTTGTGCATATACCGATGTTCAAACGTGTTTCGCTGTCAGATTTTCAGTGAAATCATTTACGCTAAAGACTTCCACCTCTTCGAATGCGTTTCTGCACTATCTTGCAAAATTCTAATGTCACCGTTAATCTGTTTTACACGAAACTTAAACAAAATTTGACCACATCGAGACGAAATAATCCTATGTCGCGAGAAAGTATCGATGAACATATTTAGTCTGTAAACCGTATGATGTTCATTTTGCAGCCTAATGCTCTTTCGGTAGCTACTTTGAGCGCCGAAATCTGGTAGCCTGCATGCAACTAAGTTAACCCTGCGCACCCCGCCTTTTAAAGCATTTTTTAATCTTCGTTGGAGACACCGATGACTGGTATAAACCGATATTTGTCTAAATCTGCCTTGTCGAACGAAGCGTTCACGGTGCACCTTCGTGGCTCAGAAGCAGCACAATGTTCTTTTCAGGACACTGTTGTTGGTCTGTCGCTGCCTGTCTATCGGTTAACGCTCCCAGTTTCTTGCAGTTTCTGTAGCAACGTATAAGCCTCCTTCTCCAAAGGCCTTTCCAGGAAACTTGGACAGTAATTTTCCAGAACCTTAGCCCCTTTTAACAAGAGCTAATTCCCTAACTAACGCTTCATTTTTTTCTAAACACCATATTGAAATAAACTTACTCTGAAATCATTTATAAAAACACTAATGTGATAATGTGAAAATAAATAAGTATATTTTTCACGTACTTGGTAAAATGTGCCGCAAACACTAAAACTCTGCAACGGTCTGTTGTGGATGCTGTTGAAATAGATAGCATTTTTAATTTTTAAGTTTCACCAGGTAGTGCAGTAACACATTTAAGTGTTCGGTACATAGATAATGTCCTCGAAAATATGCCTGTGAAAGAATTCTAAAACACCGGTTCACATTAGCCCGTGATGGTCAAAAATCAGGTGGCTTGTTTTTGAATCACGGTGTATGTAGCGCTAGCATTCGTATTCGTCGCTTTGTGGGATCTACACTGTCCGCAAGTCATCGTTTACGTTCACAGATCAACATGTCACGTGATCCAATCCCGACGCTCCATTTGTTTCCGGTCGCCGCCGCCATATTGATCGGCGACCGTTCCACGTGACCCCTCGTGTTGATCTGACCCCATTCGTCGCGACCTGACCTCGATCTAAATACGCTCTGCTGCGGCAGCAGTGGCGGCCGGACGTGTCCACGCAAAAGTGATGTATATGACGTAACGAACGGAAACGCAAAAAGAGGTCGTGATCCCCTGCCGCTCCTATTGGCTAGCTATCTGCGTATGTCATTCTGTCGCATTCACGGCTTTCACAGCCTAACTGTATCGCAAACGTACTGATCAGAGGGCACAGTTTGACTAATATAGCACGTGTAGGGAAGCTTCGAAGCTTATTACTACAACTGGTTGTACCGTTTAGATTAACAGTATTTTGAAACCAGACGCATTTGTTACTGGCCCGCCTACACATAGTGTAGGGGACCAAGTATTGTTTTGCTCTCTGGCTTCTGTCGTCGTCTGTTGTCGTCTGTCATCGGTTGTCGTCTGTAACACTTCACGGCGGGCTATAATTAGACTGGAGGCGGCTTCACCCGCGCAGGCCAGGCCTCCAGTCTAATATAGCTGGCGGGCCAGGTGTTACGTCCCGTTAGGGCGACACCTTGTTAATCACGTTTTCATTATATAGGCAGGAATCGTAAGATATGGACCAACGCGCTGCTATGAAGACGGCTCATCAATCAGTCGAAATAAGTTCTGGTTGCATAATAATACATCAGTGCATACTGTACGTAAGCGGTTACCGGCATTCAGTTTCTCAGCTGGTCGGATAGTTTTTATTATACGCATCAGTGATATTAAACAAGGCAGTTCAAATGTTGAGAGTTGAGACCCAGACCAAACGTTTGGCCTCGAGACAAGTCTGATATCGAGGCCATAACATCTGTGATGCGCATACACAAAGATCAATTTTTGCAGGCATGACAGATGTGATGGAGACGGTTTGATGGTGCTTTCAGCTGTACTGGAGGGTGGCTGTGGCATGGCTAACTTCTTGGTGCGGCAAACCAAAGTCCATGACGATCAAAAATTCTAGAACCTGGGATGGTTCCGGAGAAGCCAGTGTTGTTTCGAAAAAATATCATGTCAAATGATAGACAATATTAAAGTAATTCAAGGAATATTTAATCTTAGTAATATATTTTGTACTTACATCAATTTGCATTTTGGCGTCACAACTTTTTGACGCACAGTATGTACGCATTCGTGTTAAAATAACATTTGCAAATAAATGATTTACTTATGTTGAGGATATTTACTTAATAAAACTCGTAATTTCAAAGCACCTTGTGCATTTATAGCAACTGTAAGCAGCCAGTCATAACTGCAAGCAAGAAAGAACAAATACTGGAAGAAGTGCTCTCCGGCTAGTCTTAGGTGCTAACTCATAATGATGACGTAGATTGACTATTTGCTTCGCATTAATCCTTTGGGACCGACTAAACTGCAAAACAGAAAAGTACAGGATAAGATATTCAAGGTGTAAAATAAACGATTATACGACAACGACGTCATGGTATAGGAGGTATTAGTGGTTATGATTGAGTTTAAAAGTCAGCAGAATACAGTTAAATACGATTAAAAAAAGTTCAGTTCTCAGTCATAGAAGTCGAAATCATATCAGCTGTTCATTAAAATAAGTCCACGAAATTAAATATTAACCAACAAAATTAGATGGTAAAACTAGTTTTCACAAAGAGAGCGTCATGAAGTAAAATATTTCGTACAATCAGTTGAAGATTGTTGGCGACATGCTCACAACGTTATGTCGAGTACCTGCGGGATTCTCACCTCTGTCGGGTGGTAGGTGTGTGATCCCATATGGCATGTGAGTTTCTCGTAGCAGTGTGGCAGAGTTTGTGCGAACTGCTATTAATACACGTTACACTTACTTTACTTTTTACTTTTATTTTTATGTAATAGGATTATAACTAAGATCATGCGAATGTTGCAAGTTGTGTCAAGTTGTTATTGAAACAAAACTGATGTGTCCAGTTTTGTGGATATGGGGCACCTGCAAAGCGAGAAGTATGCTGTCAATGTACAGCAAAAGAACAACACAAGGTTCAGAACAGTGGAAATGCCAACAGCAAATAGCTGCTTATTAACCCCGCGAAAGCGAGGGAATGTGTTTTCACCGGCGTTGGTTTGTGTGTCTCTGTGTGTGTCTGTCTGTGTGTCTGTCTGTGACCACGTACGATAATTACAAAATTGTGGAAAGATTTGTACCAAATTTTATGGGTAGGTTCCTGGGGGAAAAGAACAAGTTCGTGTTTCGTTACGATCGGTAGAGGGATGTAGAAGTAACGGTCAAAAACTCCGTATACCGGCGATTGTTTACATTTTACATTTGCACACTGAATCATATCCGCGAACGGTAACGTAACGTAACGTAACGGTCAAAAAATCGGCGATTGCTTACGCGGGGATTTGTACACTCTCAGAGTACTTTCCATCTAGTTACGCAATAAGGCGAGCATAACAGTAATCATCCTGCATATTCCGTTTCTGCGTTTTCAGTGTCTTCCTCCGTGCTATGTCACTATATCACGCCCTCAAGGGGACGTCTATTTCAAAAATGACGCGATAGCGTCAGATAAAGGCCCTTGGGGTTTAGTAGAGGCTTGGATGCACCACTTGGACTGGGATGCTTTTATGTGTGACCGTCCAGATGAAAATATGTGACGTCTGAGTACGCAATTAACGATTCATACTGTCTCTATATTTCACACGTGGCGACTGGCAGTCTAGCTGCTGTTTGCATCTCGTGGCAACTATGAATATTTGAAGTGACTGATCACTGCTTGTTCGGTAGTTGGGTGTTTCAATGCTCACCGGCTGTAGAAAAGAAAGTAGTCCCGCCGATGCTCTATACAGCTGCCTTTCGTAGTGATGCGGGTCTCGCGTATGTATATCTCGCCGACGCCGCTCTGAAAGTAGCGCCCACGCCAGTCTTCCGGCATCTTGCATCGCTGACCTGCATCCAAAATGACAGAACTGAACAACAGATGAAGAAAAAACGCGTGTGCTTGTTGTACTTCTGTCTGATAGGCAGGACATCGGTGGCGTTCGCGCCGTACAACTTAGTAAACTGGTGAACTATGTAACTGTTTCGAAAACAAAACATTCAACTTTTGGTCATAACTTCAGCAAACGTAGACCGATTTTCAAAATTCTGTCACTAGCAGATTCCCAAGGATGCTTTCTATTATTTTCGTGGAGACTTCTACCTTATCTCAACTATACTACCTTGTAAAATTCGAAGATTCAAAATACCGCCAAACTTTTACTCCAACCATCAATTTAAATTAATCATAATTAATCTATTTCACATAAAACTTTAACAAAAAACTTAACAAGATTCAGATAACACGGGCCACAAAAATATCACAGGAACGATTTACTTAATTTTTGCGCAATATATGAAGTACTACAGAATGCAAATAATGCGACAATGTTCAGAATGTTGTCTGACAACAAAATCCGTATGATTTATGCAACAAATGACGTCATCATTGCCCGAAGGTGTTTGCAACTATTAGCTACTACAATCCACCTACCTGATAAATAGACCAACAGCTAAATCAAGTGCTCAAAACGTCGATCTCTAGTACAATCAAAAGCTTGCAGACGTTTGCAAGCTTGTGTTAGCTTCATGAATGACAGTTTTGCTGCAGCCCATGCAACACCCCAATCAGTCAGTTTTATCTTTGTTTTTATGTCTGTCTGTTTGTTCTTTTTAGTACCTTGCGTACGATTCAATAATAAATAAAATATATTTCACTTCGCTGACATTATGGATCCGCATCCTTTTCTGATCACTGCTGCGTTGTTTTCCAGTCCTTGTAGTTATTAGGCTAGCATTCAGGCTTAAAACATTAGACGGCCGCATATCTGATAAGATGAATTCTGAGGTCTCACATGCAAAGATGCTGCTGAAATTGACGCAGCTGGAATTTCAATTTACGCAAGGTGTAAGGTGAAAAATTTTATAATGCATATGTACCAAATTTCCTTATGAATCTAAAGCGAAAGAATTTTGAAAGTCAGTCTACAGTTGGCGAAGTTATGATCAAAAATCAAGTATTATGTTTTGTTGAGACAGAGTGTACATTACAGTGCAAAACTAATAGGAAATCATATGTTGTCTATCGAACGGTGCCAACGACCTTGAGTGACCTTGAAGGCCACTATCTGTTTGAAACTTTTTTAATCTCGGGAAATATAGCATGTATTAACTACGATATCCCATGTCCATCATAGTCACCCAGAGCTTATCATGGGAGATCAAGTCGAATGCCTTCTTGAGGTCCACAAAGCACATATAGAGTGGTTGCTGGTGTTTGCATGCCTTGCACATCAGTATACTCTGAGATTCGTGATTCGGTCTCTAGTCCCCCTGTCTTGTCGGTATCCGGTCTATTCGTCTGCAATTTCTGTTTCGGTCTTCAGTCGGATCCTTTCCCGTATGATCCGAAGAAGGATCGTACTTGCATGCGAGATAATAGCAATTGTTCCAAAATTTGCACATTGTTTAAGATCACATTTCTTGGCAAGTGGGATGAACGTGGAGAATGTCCATTCCTCTGGCCACTCACCAGTTTCCCAGATCGCCACACATATTCTGTGCATTCTATCCAGTACTGTCTCTCCTTCTGCTTTGAACAGTTCTGCTGGGACCTCATCAGGACCTGTCGCTTTGCGATTTGCTGTCTGACGTATATGGCACGAGCAACCTCTGAACTAAGTGGTGGAGGCTCTTGCTCCCAATATTCTTGTTTAATTCCTTTTCTTTCTTCATCATTTTCACTGCTCTGGTTGAGTGATGTGTGTGCGTGATTATTATAACACAGGATTTTTATATAAGTTTTATTAAAATAAATAAAGAAAATAAAGAAATAGCTATCGGCCAACAATTTACCTGGCCACACCGCTATATACAAACG
>Ga0209780_1004178_pt1 | contig 11041 bp, 7 predicted proteins | sample WorMetexBAHAMAS2_FD_187384 | JGI IMG/M metagenome (GOLD analysis project Ga0209780, IMG submission 187384) | Marine gutless worms symbiont microbial communities from Max Planck institute for Marine Microbiology, Germany - Inanidrilus exumae... | ecosystem: Host-associated > Annelida > Digestive...
ACCACGACCACCTCCACTACCACCACCACCACGACCACCTCCACTACCACCACCACCACGACCACCATCACGACCACCACCTCCACTACCACCACAACCACGACCACCATTACCATTACCACAACCACCACCACCAAACGACCATTTTCCAGCTGATCCTAAATTAGCCAGATTCCCTCTTCATCGTCTTGTTTCAGAAAAGAATCTTTGAGGACACTCCGCATGGTACTTGCCGGCCGGATGCCCTTCCTGTTCACCACAACTGGTGCCAAAGCACTGAATCAAGCTCAAGACTCTGACCACAAACAGTGGCCTGACCTCATCCTTTCCTTTCCTCATACACCACCAGCCTCCTCAGAAAAGGGGCACTCTCCCTTTATAATACCGCTATGACGACAGTACCCTACCATGTATAACCATGACAAATAAATCGAAGCAAAAACCACATAGCAAAACAGAACGTCCTGTCCCAGTTCTATACTGATACTGAGTATTCAAGTAAGGTTTTAGGTACCACTTAACACATTTTCATTTTGAAGACGGTCTTCCCAGCCAATCGCTTGGCTCAGTACTGAAGAAACTGAATCTAACTCAATAAAAGCAAACAACATAAGAACTAAATTAGCCTCCGTTAAAACAGAAAAGACATACAAATAGCTTAACCTAAACCTAAACCAACAGTTAACTGTACGAACTGCTCATATGTATGTCTGCGTGGGCACATCATTGTGCACAACTGTAGTACATAGAACTGTTGTACACGACACATTACAGAAACAATTCTGTTCTGATAATCTTCCCTCTTATCCTCCAGACAGTCATCACCAGTCAGATGTTGTCTACAGGACGGAAGGAGGCCCTGTTCTGTAACTGTCAGGTGTGTTGATACTAAATGTTATCAAGCAGCTTACAGGAGGAGGCAGTTTCCATGACTGTCCGTGAGGTTTCTTCATCTCCTCAACTCTTTTATTTTTCAAAAAGTTGGAATCCCGCGTTTTGCGTGGCCGTCCACGAGGTTTCTTTATCTCCTCAATTCCTTCGCTCTTCAAAAAGCTGGAATCCTGCTGGTTCTGTGGCCGTCCAGAAGATTTCTTCTCAATTTCCTGACTTTGTCCGAAGTTTGAATCCCGCAGTTTCCGTGGCCGTCCACGAGGTTTCTTTATCTCCACACTTCCTTCACTTTTCAAAGAGCTGGAATCTGGATGTTTCTGCGGCCATCTGCGAGGTTTCCTGATCTCCTCAATTTCCCAACTATCTGAGACGTGGGAATTCTGCTGTTTCTCTGGCCATACATGAGGTTTCTCCTCCTCAACTTCTTCACTGTTCAGAAAGCTGGAATCCTGCTCTTTCGGTGGCTGCCCACAAGATTTTTCCTTAATATCCCGACTTTCCTCGACGCTCGAATCCCGTCGTTTCTGTGGCCATCCGCGAAGTTTCTTGATCTCCTCAATTCCTTCATTTTCCAAAAAGCTGGAATAGTGCTGTTTCTGTGGCCATCCACTAGGTGTCTTGACATCCTCAATTCCTGGACTTTTCAAAACGTTGGAACCCTGCTAAGTATGCAAAAAGACGAATACAATTATTATTAACACCAGCATCATCACCTGTCATGATCAACGTCATCATTCGCATATCCAGCGAAGGATATTGAGGGATATTGAGGCATTTCACCTGAATGATCACGACAAATAACATTTCATAGGTGTTCTTTTTTGATATATCTACTACCACTAGCAGGGACCATCAATTTAAAATATACAAGCGTTTTAACACTTGCTCTCTCCGATTGCATTTCTTTTGTGAAAGAGTTGTTAACATTTGGAACAGGCTGCCCGTGGACAGTACTGATTTTGGTTCTCTTCATCGTTTTAGAAATTCTCTTGATGCCATAAATGACACGATACTAGTTGAGGCACAGTGACTGTAAGTGCTAGCTCTGCGAGAGTATTTTATTTTAGTATGTTTCTTACAGTAGTATTTTAGTATTTTTGCATTTTTATGTGGCAACTGTAGCGCAATTTCTGCCTTGTTGTCAAACTGTTCAGTTACTTTTTACTTTACTTATTCATTTACTATGCAAATAAATGACTGACTGATTGACTGATTCTTAGCCAATCACTTAGCACGATGCTGAAGAAACTAAACCTAACAATAAAAACAGACAATGCATCAATAAACCGAAAATATGCTATAACACAAAATAAACATAAAAACTGAATCCAGATTTACTGCCTTGTATGACATCCAAGCTGCAAGTGGATCAGACCTATTCTTACATACCAGAGGTCAACGTGGGGCAATGCATGCTATGTTGAGTTAAGGTTTTACGTCCCACCTGACACAAAATGGGTTCTTCGCAGCCAATCTCTTTGCTTACACAACAAAAGCAAAATGCATCCGCAACAAAATATACTACAACACAAAATGAACAAAAAAACTAAAAGCCAGGTGTGGTCGCCTCTTACGACCTCCAGCCTGAAAATGGAACGGGCCTATTCTGAAAAAGTAGATAAGTAAGGAGGTAAATATATACATATTAAGGAAAAAAGTGAAAAAGTTAAAGCAAGCAAATAATTTATATAGCGCCGGAATCAACAAATGAATCAGGGTGCATTAGACAGAGCCCAAGAACCTATACAGAGCAGTATATGCTCTAAAGCTGACAGGTGGCTAAGCACTGTTCTTCACAACAATGAAACACAATGGAAGATAAACAAACTCAAACTCGCATTATTATTACCACAAGAAAATCCACTGCAAGTTCTACAACTACACAGTGATTGAGAGTAAATGTTGACAAGCAACAGTAGGCTTACAAGAGGCTGTTTCCGTGGTCTTCCTCGAGGTCTCTTGATGTTTGGGTCCTATAGCACAACAACGACAAATGCATTAAAGAATAGAAGCATATGGAAACATTACCCTGCTTCACACATCTCAGTATCTTATACCCAGTAAAGGAGTGCCAGCGATATATATTAACCTGGCTGCCTTTTTGACTACCAGCCACCCAAAAAGTAAAAGGAATCAAGGGACTCACACTACACTACACTAGCGCCTACAACAGGAAAAGACATGTATCACACCACAAGACAAAACTAAATCAAGTACGACAATAACAAAGCATGCATCCTTAACTAAAAAACACATGTAATGATGTAACACAAAATCAACAAAAGAAACTAAAGCCAGGTTTAGTCGACTGCTACGACATCTGGCCTGGAAACAGAGTGAGATTATTCTGGTAGAATTGGAAGGAATGGAAAAGCAAGAAAATAGATGGAGCAAATAAAAAAGGGAAAAGTAAAAGATACTAAAAATAGAGTAGAAGGTGGGGAAGTGAAGGAATAAGGGGGGATTGCCCCGGGGCCACATGGGGCTCCTTCGACTGTTGTAAGGGAGAGCAGCCAGACATACAAAGTTCCTTTACCAATCATCCCGCAGGATTAAACAGTAACCAGCTAATCCGAGCTTACCTGGAAAACAGATATAAAAGCTGCATGCAATGTCTGCAGCAAACAACGTGTGAAGAAATCCAATGTCACAAGTACGTGTCAAGTGAGTAATGCACTATGTTAGAAGGTATCTTCGAGTTCTGAGGTGTTAGAAACTAAACATTGTTCTGACAAGATTACCTTCTCTGGATTGATCCGTGGTCGACCTGGCTTCTTCTTTACTGGCACCTGCATAGCACATAAACACACATAACCAAAGTAAAGTAAGTAAAGTAAACAGTGTATAGCAGTTTAGCATCAACTTAGCTTTTCACCACTATGGGAAACTAACATGTCATATGGGATCACACAGGGTTACTCTGTGTGTGGCAGCGTTTCTGCAAACTGATATACACTTACTTTACTTTTACTGCGATTAGTTCAAATACTTTCAGGTTTTGTTTTTATGGCATTTTTTCCAGTTACTCTAGTCTGGACCAGCTCCCCAAATAGAATCTACGGAGATAATAGAAGTAATTATGGCGGATCAGGTACCGCTCCTTGGCCCAACCAACGCCGTCATCCAACAACAGTGTCAAAGCACTGTACGTAACTTGAAGCACACTTGGCGTAATTGGAGTCAAGAAACTCCAGCACAGAGTCATTATATGCTAAACACTCCTTCACAAATGCAAACAGGGTACATACAACTTTGACAGAATAAAATTCCCCGAGTTTTCCAGACCCTTTAAACAGCCTTTTCCATACAATTATAAAGTTAAAACCCGATGTAACAAATCACCTTAGCAGTCATTTTGGTATTTTTCTTGCACAATTACAGAATATATTTTAAGGAGCATGGTGACTGGTTCCACCCACGCCAGTCACTGTGTCACACAACCAATCTATGCTACCGTAGACCACTACGGGAGCAGTTCACACTGTTACCACTGTAGCCGCAAAAACTTACATGTCGGCTTGTTGTGCGTTTCGGATTGCGTCACGAAAAAATAACATCTGCTATACAGAAATTCCATAATTACATTTCAAATTCCCTGACTTTTCCCTGAGCTTTCCAGAATTAAGAAATTCCCCGAGATTTCCCTGAGTTTTCCAGATATGTAAGCACCCTGTGCATAGTCGGGAAGATGACCCACTGGCGTCATCGTTTCTTGGTCCAACCATTCCTGAGCGAAGGAACGGCACATTGTTTACACCAGATCTCTTGACGATAAGCATCCAAAGGCGAAAAGGGGGTACCCCGGCCCTTGACGCCAGCATCCAATAATGTAACAGTATTTGAAAGCAGTTGAGGTTACCTCTGTCTGTAACATCGGGAATGGCGAGTTTGTGTCTGAAGTCTGCAATCATCACAAACACTTTGTAAATCACACAGTGATAACCACAGACCAACACGAACTTGACATAAACAGTAGCTATAAAGCATAAAACCCAAAGCTTACATGTATGCATGCACATTAAAACAAAGTAAAGTATACGTCGATTTGTATAGTGCATTGTCATAACTAGCTCTAGTGTGCTCAGACATGGATCGCACAGTTTTACCTGCAAATTACACCATGCCTGCCTTTACTCCCCAGCCGCAAAGCATCACCGCCGTTTGGCTGGTACTCATTTTACCGTCCCACAGAGGGTAGAAGGCTGAGTCGACCTGGGTGGTTGGTTACATACCAAAATAAAGTGCCGATTCCGGGAGTCGAATCCAGACAAGGTCATCCATCCCAGTACTAACCGGGCTCAGCGTAGGTTAACTTCGTTGATGGAGACCAACGACACTACCAACTACCACTACGCAACGCCGCCACATTAACTAACATAAACTCAAATATAACGGCCATTTTCCATTAACCAGCTGCCTGCATGATTTGCATTCTCCGCCCGTCATGAACCAGTGCATGCTACGATGTCATACATACACTTTTCATTGCAGTTTTCAACATTAGTGACGTGTGACTCGCCAGAAAAGAAAGTGACTTTCTAAGTCCAACATCCCACTCTGTGGAAGGTCTCCCTTTCTGCCGGCAGATCTGGACGTGCATCCGAAACAAAGTAGTTGTTGTCTGTGGTAACCCTTGCACCAGAAATGAGCTCGATTCACTGAGGTATTTAGCCAAAATGTGTCAGCATCACACGGTCACACACACTGACGACACATAGGATAAGCCGAACTGTTACTGCAGTTGGAAAAAAACGAGTCAACAACTTCTGTTTGATGATCACATCCTGCAAAGTGACTGTGCTACATGAACCTCAATGTAGACCAGTAACACGCATGAAAAAGCAAAGTAAGAAGTACCATGTGGTAAACACATATACTCACGGGGAGGCTGGTATGAACAGACGGTGGACGACCGCGTGGACCTTTGGCTTTTGGTGTCAAAGATATCTGAAATAACAAAACAAAGTGCACAGTAGTGTCATGGTGTATGGTACAGAGTAAGTAAGTAAGTAAGTAAGTAAGAACAACGATTAACGTGTCCGTAATGATGAGTGTCACTTCGCAGGCACGAGAATTAGTCAACGAAAGCTGCGACTGAAGAGATGAGTCTTCAGACGACTGCAAAAAACAGGCAGTGACTGTGCAGACGTGACATGATGTGGCAGACTGTTCCAGACTCGCGAGGCGGCGACCGGGAAAGCTCAGTCGCCGTACGTCGACAGCCGCATTCGGCGCACAATCAGAGACAGTGACGAGGCCGAACGCAGACAAATCTAGGTGGCAACAAAGTTTCGGAGAACTCTAACGTCCTCCAGTTCTTTATCAAGGGTGCTAGGCTACTAGCATAAGTTCAATGTAATTAGGTCCATAAAATGATTGTGTGTATAAAACAATGAAAACAAAATTAACTACAACTGATTGAATGAGTCAAGGTTATGTCTAATTCATAAGAAAAAGATCATTTCACACACGTTCTATCCAGACAATACGACACTTACTTACTTAAACGACACCTAACACTTAAACATGTCAGTCCTTGGGAGTGACGATGCCAAAACACACTTGTTAAATACGTGCAAATTTATGGTACTGGAGTAGGGTGCAACGCCTCTTCTGTCATAGAGTCCAGTTCTGGACAAAGAAAGGATGAAGCCAAGTCTGGTTTGGATTAATTGTTAGGATTAATTAGGTTAGGATTAATGCCCTGTGTTTCCTTCAGTGCATTGACAATGACGGCTGGGTAGCAGTAAGAACATCCGGCCTGTAAAAAACCGCATTCTCACTGATCAACAGAGGTTAACTCCCATATCAGGTGCAGGAGAGTAGTAGTAGCAAAAGCAGAAGCCAAAAAAAGTAAAAAAAAGTAAAAAGTAAGTGTATAGCAGTTCACAGAAACGCTGCCAAACCACGACGGGTAACTCACATGCCATATGGGACCACACAGTGTTACCTGACACCCGACAGAGGTGAGAATCCCACCTTTACCCCCAGCCAGAGCAGGTACTCGATTTAGTAACGCTGGAGGGATGCAAGGCTGAGTTGACCTGTGTTACGGACCGGCCAGGATTGAATCCACGACCTGTAAATCACAATTCCAATGCCCTACAACTAAGCCACTATGCAACACGCAGTCGTAGTGGCGGTGTCAGTAGTAATTATCAAATATGAAACTTTGAAGCAGAGAATCAGCGGCTTTGGTGTTGGACAGCCGCCATACAGGAAGTAACGCCTCTTCTGTCAAGAGTCCAATGGTGGATAAACAAGTTAGGCCAAGCCAAAGGCTATCAATTCAAGAATAAGTGGAGAATGAAACCAAAGGGAACCATCTAACCGAGGTCGACTCAGACAACTAGATAGCATGCAGTATAACAGTGTGACTTTAGTTTTGATTTATTATTTGGTTTTAGTTTCAGTTTAAGTTTTCCAGTTATTTTTTTAGTTATAGTTTCAAAGTATTTTTCGTTTTAGTTTTCATTTTTATATATTTTTTTCGTTTTACCTTAGTTATACAACCTAAGAACAAGAATAAAGCAAAATGTAACATAAACTTTGTCACGACTCTTCCAGTGTGATTTTCGTTAGCATATGCTGATGATCAGCTACATCATCATACTATACACATCATCATCAACGTCTGACTCCATCAAGAGTCGCTATTGCTTGGAAGTCTCGGAAGACATAGTTAACTCATGTATTTCCAGTTTGCTCTTACAAATACATGCTGTTCAAGGCTACTGGTTATTCTGTTGCATTCGCCTGTCACGTGATCTCCACAGACATTGAACAGACGTTTGGTTTACGTCTGTGATGCTGGCGCTAAAGGTAGATAAAGGGCGACCTTGGGACAGTAGTGGATTGCCAGCTTCAGTGGCAGTGCAGTTGGTAGCCGTTTGATGATCTGACTAAACATCATCATGCGCGTTTCACGAATCTGCAGTGCCACCTGTAAGATGTAGCACGTTCTATTTGATTTAATGGCACATTATGCTACTGCAGTATTTTTGTTTTAAAGTTTTTTTTCGTTTTCCTATTCGTTTTGGGTGTTTTCGTTTTTGTTCTCCATTGTTTTCTGTTTTCGTCGCAGTTTCTTTTCAGTTTCGACTATTTTTGTTTTAGTTTTAGTTGTCGTTAACAAGTTTGCTATTATTTAGTTTTTGGCAATTTTCATTTTTGTTTTCGTTAACGAAAATTACACTGCGATACAGAAATAAATTGGCAGCGACAATATTGGCTTGTGACCTCAGCTTTTCAGTTTCGTCAAAACAATGCGCAATAGCCACGAACAATTGTTATACATTCACGAAGCAAACAAAATTCTTCTGCCATTAAGACAGTACCATAGAATCTGTCTCCCTAACCGTTGTTATAACTGCAGTGAATGAACTAAACAGCAGTAGACTAATATGCTTTAAGTAAGCAAAACAACTTGGTTACTTACACGAATTGCACCCTTTGGCTTTTTCTACAGCATACAATAGAAACAAAATCAAGTTCTGTTCATACAAGATTTAATTAATAGCTTTCATAGCCTCTAAAAGCAATAAATTATAGCCTGTACTTATCCATGACTACTATTACGACTATTTTTGTATTATCATGAAACCGTACATGAAGAACAAATACAACACACATACATGTGCACACTAGCATTATCAGGGTTCCCACTCTCTCGGTTACAAAAATTACCGAAAACTTTTCCAGGACCCCAGAAACATTTTCCAGGACCCCGTCATATGCCAGTGATCTATAAATAGAGACAAACAGCAGTTACTAACCATACATATACATAATACGATACCTGCATCCATACTCCAGTATATGCTGATCAATGTCATTGAAAAATAGCAAATTGTCTGAAAACTGCACGGTGGGAGATCAGGGGGAAAAGCCCCCTAAACCTGAATGCCTTTTCTATTTTGCGTGTCCAAAGGAAGCCTCAAATTTGCATCTGCATCATTGTGTCTGCCTCCCAAAAAATTCCAGAACTCTCAAGGACCTTGAACTATAAATTTCCAGGACTTTCCAAAACCAAACCCTTTTCCAGGACTCTCCACGGCCTTAAAATTTTACAAAAAAAAATCCAGGACTTTCCAAGAGGTGTGGGAACCCTGATTTATACATGTTGGACTGCGTTAGCCAGCACCCCAAAATGGGGGATTCTGTTGGAGGAATGTTTGACTGCACGCATGCCCTTGATGACAACCAGTAGAGCATGAGATGAAGATACAGAAGAAGATTTTAAAGTTCTCATCAACAGTGTTACCTACATCGTCTCCGTACCATAGCACATGGCTACAGAATAACAAAAATTAGCCCCTATGGGACTGACGGTTGACTCTTCAGAACTGACGTTTCTGCCAAGTTCAAATCAAAGTCACGTGACACAAAAAAACTAGGCCGAATATCCAAAATACGGCCCGATCAAATTTAGATATTATGCCCTAGTTTAAGAATCAGTGGTCAGTTGCCAGATCCCATTGTAAATGGCAGAGGAGGTAGCTGTTGAAAATAAAAGGATTTCCAACTCTGAACGGCTCGTGGCCTTGACCTTGACCTTGGATTGGTTCATACTGCATACCGCCATGCATCGCTCATCGACCTGTAACTACACGCCAAATTTCAGTGAAATCAAAGAAACTTTTTGTGGATGGACGGACGGACGTATGCACATACACACGTAAGTACGGACAGATGGACATTTGAGATCGGCTTTACTGGGTCGACTCTGTCGAAGGGTTGACCTATAAGGGCGACAGGCATACATGTGCAGTGTGCATGCAAGTGTTATACATCCATTATACAGGTCGGCCTGTTTTAGAACTGCAATATGTTTTTCTATAACCGTTTAACATCTCTACTTCACATCACAAAAATGCTTCTATCAACATTACAAGTTGAAACTGCACAAACCGAGGCTTTTTCACTTTCTGATTTCGGAGGTCGTCCACGTCGCTTTGGCAGAGGTGTTAATATGCCGCTGACAGTAATCGGTTTTACCTCCGTCTCAGTCTCAATAGCAGGAACTTCATTAATCTCATCGTCCGCTATGAAGTCAACACCGCCAATAAATGGCTCATCTGCTTCGTCCACATATTCACACATCTCGTAACCGTTGTCCATGCTGGCAGGATCGGCAGCGTTGCAGTGCAGTGATGCCACCGGCAATGTTGACTAGAAACTGCACACACCAAATCAATCAACAAACATCGGACTACATTACAGACAGCTGCTCAATTTGTCCCAGTGATTCCAAAAGCACTGTTGTCATCATGACACCAGGTTCAACACAGGCAACAGTCAAAAATTACATCCATCACAATTGGTTCAGCTGTTTTTGCAGGGCTCACGAACGTTACCAACAGACACACAGACAGACATATAGACCCAGACTGACCACGCTGGTCTGTGTGTAGCAATAGGCCACCCTCGCTAGCTATCGCTGCAGTGCAGCCTAAAAATACCGGCGTGCACTGCACAGGGCTAGCAGTAAAATAGTAGTTTTGTGTAACATTATACCCCGATATTATATACACAACCTTGTGTAAAATGCAACAGATTTATTATATACACAACGTTGATTGCACACAAGGGTGTGTATATAATATTATTCAACATAATAACATTCCATTATATGCTTACTGTATGAACATGGCTAAATGATCCAAAATTGATATCTATTCTATTTGACGTGATCCCCGAATAGTAAAATTGTACCACTGCACTTGATCGATGTGAATGTACCTACATCACTCATGGCTTTTCTCGGCCTCTGTCAACTTTTAGTACGACCGGTAGCGTGCCCATTTAAAAGGCTATACGTCACTCATTCAAATTTAGTCAATAAATCACATACTCTAACCAGTTTCTGATAATATGGTCGCTCTTCACACTATAAAACAATTACAACACGTCGCAAGACCGATTTAATAATATAATAACAAAATAAACAATAAAATGGCAGTTCATCACAGACCGCAAGTAGGTCGCTGAAATGTTAAACTAGCAGTCCGCGAATGTACTTGTACTTGTAGTAGTCGGGCGAGAAGGAGTGTACTGGCGTTGACCACGTGATCGGATGACTTGTTCCAATGGCGTATGACTCTGACTAAAAAATTTCTTCGGAGCTCCATATGACTTCTGTTAGTTTTCA
>Ga0209780_1004179_pt1 | contig 11039 bp, 13 predicted proteins | sample WorMetexBAHAMAS2_FD_187384 | JGI IMG/M metagenome (GOLD analysis project Ga0209780, IMG submission 187384) | Marine gutless worms symbiont microbial communities from Max Planck institute for Marine Microbiology, Germany - Inanidrilus exumae... | ecosystem: Host-associated > Annelida > Digestive...
AAATAGGATGAGATTCTATAAATGTTAATTAAAATATTTCTGTTGCTCTCATTACCATAAAGGATTGCCCCTACAGTTTAATCAGCATTTTTTATTTTTAATTTTTTTAATTATATCAAATTGCTTGTCGTTATGAGACTTTGAACAAAAAATTTGTCCAAGATAAATCTCCTAAAAATGCCAATTCTGCTAAAATACATTAATTAATTTCACTTTTGAGATGATTAGCATGAACAGCCTAAAAAAAATACGCATTCAAGGCTTTAAATCCATTGTTGACCAAGAATTTGAACCCGGGCAAGTCAATGTATTAATTGGTGCTAATGGCGGTGGCAAAACGGCCCTGTTGGAAGCCATTGGTATGCTCAGTGCGGCAATGAATGGCAAAGTCGATAATACCGCTTTGCAAGGACGAGGTGTACGCTTAGGCACACGCTATCAATCCGCCTTTAAGGGGCTTGATACGCCTCAAATGAGTTTATCTATCCAATGGCAAGATGATCAATTGAATGATAAATTAGCTTATTCTGTTACACTAACCCCTCCCAATCATAAAGCAGCGTGGCATTACCAAGAAGAAAGCCTCCGTTTGAATGAACAATGGATAATGCAACGTACTTCCGAATCCAAAAAGGTTCAAAGAATTGATCGGGGAGTCGGATTTGATGCGATTACGATAGAAAATCACCGCCTACAGGTTTTTTTAGAAGCCCTCAAATCTTATGCGATTTATACGCCAACGACACCGGCATTGCGTGATTTGGTGACCGATATGGTGCCACTTGAAACCGATTTTCCTATGAGTTTTTGTGGCAATCGACTGGCAGAAGCGATTGAAGAAGTTATAGATATAGAAAACGAAACTTATGGACATTTAGATTTGGATGAAGTGTTGGATATGCTTGACTGGACTGATAATATTACAACTGGAGTGGCTAGTGTGGAAATTTTATCTCCTTATGTGCCCAGATTGCAAAAAGTGATTCGATTTACAGATCGTTTTATGCCAGAAAATAATAATGTGCTGACGGCTTATGATGCCAGCGAAGGCAGTCTTTATGTTTTATTTTTATTGACGATAGCCATGCATTCACAGGCGCCGCGTCTTTTTGCCGTCGAAAATTTTGACCAAGCTTTAAACCCGCGTTTAGCCCGCGCTACGGTGGACTTATTCTGTCAAGCTATTTTGGGTAATCCAAACGAACCCGTGGCTTTTTTGACCACCCATAATCCTTTAGTTTTAGATGGTATTGATATTCTCGATGAAAGAATTCGTTTATTTGCGATAGATCGTGATAACAGCGGTTATTCGACGATAAACCGTGTCACTGTTACAGAGGAATTAGTGAAAAAAGGTCAAGATGGCATGACTTTATCCGATTTATGGGTAATGGGGCTTTTAGGGGGAGTGCCAAGGTTATGAAGCCGTTGACTATTGGCATCGTGGCTGAAGGACCCACCGACAGTATGTTATTAGCCGCATTAATTGATAAATTGCTTCAAGGCAAATTTCGTTATGTGGAAATACAACCTAAAAAGTCTAAAACGGGCGCATTTGGTGTATATGGTGGCGGGTGGCGAGGTGTACGTGCTTGGTGTCAAACGCTTGCCAAAGATTCTCAAAAATTCAAAGCGCATTTTCTTCAGTTAGATTTACTGATTATTCATCTTGATGCCGATGTAGCGCGAGAAAATGAAATTAATTGTGCTATGCCTTGCCCTCCTGCCCAAGACAGTTGCGATGCACTAGCACAATTGCTTATGAATTGGCTCGGCTCGCTGATCAGGGATGAGAAATTAGTGTTATGTTTGCCAGCCGATAATACGGAAGCGTGGGTACTTGCCGCTTATGACACTCAAACGCCTTACCATAATCCTCCACAACAACCGTTAGAGTGTGTGCAAAAACCAGATGTGATTATCAGTAATCAAGGCTATAAAAAACCTCGTCGTTTGTTAAGACGGAAAGAAGGTAAGCCTAAAAAAACGGCGCGAGACTATCAACAATTTATACCTATCGTGTTAGAAAATTGGGGAAAAATTAAACAAATATGTCCACAAGCGGCAAAGTTTGAAGAGGAGAGCTTTGCATGACACAACAGATATTATAAAATAACAGAAAATCTCAACCACACAAAAAAACCATCCATGGCCTGGAAAACCCTAAAACCAAACAACCACACCGACTCAAAACTATTTCAACACCAAGCACTAAAAGAGCTCGACGACATACAAACACTAGTGGACTGGTCCAAATTAGAAACTCTGCTAGCAAACATCTACTCCAGCCCAAAAGGCGAAAAAGCCTGGCCACCCCCAATGATGTTCAAAGCCATGCTACTACAAAGCTGGTACAAACTAAGCGATCCCGCACTAGAAAAACAACTAGCTCGTGACCTACTATTCAAAAACTTCGTCGGCTTGCCCATATCAGAAACCGTACCTGACCACACCACCCTATGGCGCTATCGCCGACAACTTGAAAAACGCTCACTACTAACTCCGCTGCTCAACGAGATTAACCAACAACTAGCACAACAAGGACTTTACACCAAATCAGGCACCGTTAGCATTATCGACGCTAGCGTTATTGAAGCCAAACAATGTCGACCTAAAACCAACCAAGCCGGCCAATCAACCCAAGATCCAGAAGCCAGTTGGAATGTCAAAACCGCCTCAGATGGCAAACGAAAAACCACCTACGGCTCCAAAGCCCACCCCAATGTGGATGAAGATGGCTCTATTAAAGCCACCGACTTCACTTCCGGCAGTACTCATGATTCCAATTGTTTTACCAATTTATTGGAGGGTGATGAATCCGCAGCTTATGCCGATTCTGCTTATAAAAGTGAACAACATGATCAGTGGTTGGAAAAACGAGGTATTGAGAATCGAGTTATTAGGCGCGCTTATAGAAACAGGCCACTTAGTCCGGCGGATAGGCGGTTTAATCGATTGCATTCGGGCGTTCGTAGTACGGTTGAGCGGGTTTTTGGTGTGTTGAAGCAGCATTATGGTATGGCTAAGGCGCGTTATTTGGGTGTCGGTCGTAATCGGACTAGGTTTGGGTTGATGTGTGTGGCGCATAATCTTAAGCGGGGTTTGTCCATTAAGCGGGCAAGTTGCGCTTAAAAAGTGGAAATTTAGGGTAAATATGTTGCATATTGCTAGGTTGTTGAGTTTAAATGGTTATTTCGAGCCGATATAACAAGATTAATAGCATGGTTTTATCGTGTTTGTGGGTGGTGGTTGTTGTTCATGCAAAGGTCTCAAGAGGATTTGAAAGTTGCTTTTTCTCAGGCAAAATAACTGCAACTCTGAATCATAATTCTCAGAATTAAAGAATTTTCAGAATAAAACCTAAAACAGTCAAGATATATTCTGAAAATTCTAAAATCCTGTCAATCCTGATTCAGACAATATTTCTACTGACGCTCAAAAGCCCCAAGATCAATAGCGCCCAACAATACGAGGATTACCGTCAAGATCAATCTGGTGTTCATTATGGCAGGTTTTCTAAGTCATTTAAGTCTTTGTGTCTACCGCTCGCTTTTTTGTTAGCTTTCAAATGAGACAGGCTAATAAAATTAATTTCAACCCCATCAATAACATCAATCTTTCTGTCAGCGTAGCATTCTTCAAAACTTACGCCAGATATGGTATTTAAAATTTCAAGTCTCATTGGTGGTACGCCCATTCTGGTAATTTTTCCCTTTTCTAAAAAGAGTTTGGTTGATAGGTTTGGAACATCAAATCCAAAATCCTTTAGAACGGTAACTAACTTTTCCGCATTCTCAGGGTTGATGGCAATCCACACATCCATATCACCCGTTGCTCGTGGATAACCATAATAGCCAACGGCATATCCACCAATGAGCAAATATTCAACTTGATGGGAATTAAGCAGTTGTAAGAATTCTTTGAAGTCGGGTGGTAAGTGGATCATAGCCATAATTAATTTGCCGCATGAGTTCCATTGCTTGTAAACGTTCCAAGGGTTTTTTGGAAAGCCAGTATTCTTTTTCGTCAGATGCGTCAAAAAGTGACGCGACTGAAAAATGGGTTTTGTCCATTTTTTGCATGGAATTGATTGGGTTTGTCAAGATAAGTTCCCCAGTTATAAATGGCACATAAATTAATTGTCTGAATCAGAATTCTCAGAAACGAAGTAACGAAGTAATGAAAGAATTTTCAGAATAAAACCTAAAACAATCAAGATATATTCTGAAAATTATAAAATTCTGTCATTCATGTATTAAGTTAAAACATCCAGACCCTTTTGCTCGACCAGTTCCAATAACTTTAGAGATGCCCCGTTAGGTTTCTTTCGGCCGGATTCCCACTTTTGCACAGTGGATGGGCTGGTATTTAAATACGCGGCAAACACAGACTGACTCACTTCGTTTTTTAAACGTATCAACTTGATTTGGTTCGCGCTGTATTTTTTGACTGGCGGTAAGCACAAGGATTCAATTTCTCGCAGCGTTTTCTGCTTCATAGCACCTGCTTCATGCAATCCAAGCGCGGTTTCATGCACTACTTCAAGGATTGATTTATTCATCGTTGTTTACCTCTATTAACTTTTTTTGCTCAACCAATTTTTTCAATGTGGCACTATCATATCCTAATAAATCAGCGGCTAATATTTGCAATGCTTCCAGTTCTGTCGCACTAAGATTAGCCTGCTTATTTTTAGCGAAGCCGTAAATAAAAAACGCTTTTTCTTCGATTCGATAAGCAATAATACTACGTGCACCACCACGTTTCCCTCTACCCGGTAAAGGAATCCGTTTCTTTACAACATGACCACCAAGATCGGCATCTATCAAGCCATCCTCCATTTATGCAACCGCTGCTCTCAACGTGCTATTCGCAATTTTTTCTTTTTTAGCCCATTTGTTAAACCAACGATTTTTGAATATTTGCATGTTATGTCTCAATGTCAAAATTATAAAAGAAAGAATTAAGGAATTTACAGAATTAATTGTTTTATTTTCTTGAGTTTATTATTTATATTTCATTAGGGGTGTTGCAAAATCAAAAACAATAACTACACGGATTACATTTAAGACAGGATAAGTCAAAACTAAAGATTACGGAGTACAACAAGCGTTGTACTCCTGCACGATTACTGAACCTCAAAAACCCCAAGATCAATAGCCCCGCCAACAATACGAGGATTACCGTCCAGATCAATCAACTCCCCTTTATCATTCCGTAGAAAATGATAGGTATAGCGGCTGCACTGACAGCAAGTTTTTTTGCATTCTTCGCTAGAAGAGTCATCACAATTGCGTTGGCATGATGAATCACAGTTGTTGTATTCTGAACAAGCATTTACCAGAGTGGAGTCACCTACATTAATTGCCGGTGAATCGGAGCGTAAATGGAAATCTCCATTTTCAGCATCTACGAAGCGTGGATCGCCCATGATGATGTGAGTACCGAAATTAACTGCGCCCGATATGTTATTGACAAGAGTGTAGTGCATATGCAAGTAATTGTATGGTGTAATGTCAGTGGCTTCTTCGCCTATTTTATTTTCTGCGAAGATGGTGTTTAGAATAATGCCACCACCATAAAATCCGCCGCCATTGTTGTTGGCGATGGTGCTGTTGACAATGGCACTCATTCCATAAATAGCCCCACCCTCGGTATTGTTGGTGAAAGTGCTGTTGCTTATGCTAACAGTAACATCTAAAGAATGCTCAGAAGAATAAACAGCCCCACCACTACGAGCACTGTTTTTGGTAAAAGTGCTGTTGGTTATACTAATTGAAGATTTCTCATTAAAAGAAGAAACAGCTCCACCTCTATAATTAGCAGTGTTGTTGGTGAAAGTGCTGCTAATTATGGCAACTGATGAAGAAACAGAAGGAATTGAAGACAAATAAGAAAAGTTAACGCCTTCAGAATAAATAGCCCCACCAGACTTAGAAGCATTGTTGTTGGCGAAGGTGCTGTTAGTTATGGTAACTAATGAAAAAGAGGGAGCACGACGACTACCTTCAGCCAAAGAATAAACTGCCCCGCCTTCAGAAGCATTGTTATTTGTGAAGGTGCTATTGGTAATAATGGTGACTAAAGAAGAACGACCAGCATCAGATCCTGAAAAATGAGCATAAGAAACAGAAGAAACAGCACCATCACTGTTGTTGGTGAAGGTGCTGTTAGAAATCGTGACGGAAGAAGAATAACTATTATAACCAGTAACAAAAGAAACAAAAGAAACAGCCCTACCACTGTTGTTGGTGAAAGTGCTGTTGGTAATGGTAACTGAAAAAGGCGGAGAATAAAAATAAACTGCGCCACCACTGTTGTTGCTAAAGACACAATTTGTGATACTTACTTTTCCATTACCATTAATTGCGCCACCCTCACTAGACGCATTTCCATTTTGAAAAGACAATCCTTCTATCGCCACAGCACCACCAGCAGCAGACAACGACAAAATCCTACCTTCCTCCTTACCATCCAAAACCGTCACAGCCGGTGAGTCGCTCTGACTCACAAAACCACTATCCCAACCACCAGAAACCTTAATCCCATGTTCAAACGTCTTACTGCTAGGAATCTCCAACCCATTACACTCATAAGTCCCTTTCTCAATGCGAATCTCATCCAAATCCTGAGCCGAATTAATAGCCATTTGCAAACCATTACAACCCTTAAAAGTACCATGTTCTCCAAAGCTCAACACCCCAAAAACCTTAATAGCCCCTTCAAACTCACCAACATTGCCGCCAGCATCAACCACTTGCACCGTAAATTCTGCCACACCGCGTACACTTGGCTCACCTTGAATCAAACCAGTCTCACCACCCAGCGTCAACCCATCAGGCAGCGAACCCGAACTCAAACTAAACTTATAAGGCGGCGTACCCGTTTCAGGCTCAATCGCAAAACTGTAAGTGCGTCCAATCACCCCATCAGGTAAGGGTGTCTCATCAAAAGTCACTTCTACCGGCTCGGTAGCGAAAATCAACTTTGAATGGACGATCTCGCCGATTATCTCAATCGTATCAGGCACCGTCACCGCTGCATAAAAGATATATTCACCCGTGGGAAGAGTCTCTGGTAACTCAGTAATCCGAAAAACCTCTCTTGAGCCACTTGCCACTTGCGCCCGCGCATACGGTATCAAATCAATCACAAAACCTGACGCAGTTAAAAAAAAGAGCGTCTCATCCCCCGGCAGAGTCACAACGACATAAATATCCGCCTCACCCGACCAATCTTCAGTCAGAGTCACAATCAAATTGTCGCCGGGTATAAACTGCGACTGATTGAGCGACAGCTCAATCGCAGACGCTGCGCCGGTAAACAACAATATTAGGCTCGATATGCAAACCTTGAAATATTTCATCATTTAAAATCCTCTGTTATCAAAATGTCCAGCCAACACAATAACTAGACTATTTGGTGGCCACATTTGATTTTTTTTAAATAAAGGCGAAATTTCTGCATGGCTCAATCCCATTCACTGCTTATTTGTCCCGATGAATCATTGAGCCTTTTGTGCGGGCGACACCTAGCAGAGACCAAAACGTAAGGACAAACTAAATTGACTTTCAGATCATCATTCTCGTTGCAGGACGCGGAGTGTATCCACATGATTAATTTATAAATATCGGTGGATACGCTACCGCTTAAGGAGCCCTACATGAGCGGCACGATATGGCATTGAATTATTATGGCACCATCTGCCTATGATAACATTCTATGCCACTGCAAATTCACTTAAAGAACGCCTTTCTGGGTGACGAAATCCTAAAACAATATCCTCATTAGCTACGCCTGCCTTTAATAAATCAGTGGCAATGCCGTTTTCTGTCCAATCTTGTTCAATCCAAATTTTGTCTTCGTGTAAACGGAGGTGAAGGGTAACTCCATGCACACGATGATATTTTTGCCAGCCCATTTGTAACCATATATATTGATCGTGTTCTTCATCCAGACTCAAAATGGTTTCCATAGAAGGAGTCGATTGACTACCAACCCGTTCGGCATATTGGGTTAATAGGCTTTCAATTAGCTGGCGATATTTGGTGATTTTGTCCATTCTATAATCTCCTCGGTTTCAACATTCACGATAAGCAATGGTATTTGATATTCCTTTATGACGAGTTGGTAAGCTTTCTGCTGAAATAGTTCATCAGAAACTTTATGACTAATCGCAATATACAATTGGTGCTCAGGTGCTGTGGCTTTCAAAAAAACTTTATAAATCTCATATTGTCCTAAAGCGATTTTCAAATCAGATAGAGGTGAATGACTAATGAAACTTTTGATTTCTACTACAATCTTATAACTTTCTTCTTCAGCCGCCCTTGACTGAGTTCAGCACCCAAATCAGCGTACGCTGTCACTTCTTCATATCTGATAGCATACGGATCATGCGTAATTTTCCAGCCATCTTTGATGACGGCATTTTTAATGGCATCATGGATCTTGTCCTTAGCTGGCATATCAAAAACCTCTGATTATAAAAAAGATAAACCGCCATAAGCAGCACTATTTATAAAATAAACAGCCCCACCATAACTACGAGCAAAACTGTAAGTGCGTTCAATCAAACCACAATATTAGGCTCGATATGCAAACCTTGAAATATTTCATCATTTAAAATCCTCGGTTATCAAAATGTCCTGCCAACACAATAACTAGACTATTTAGTGGTCACATTTTATAAATCACGGCGAAATTTATTTGTCAGCTGTCCAAGATAAATCTTGAACTCCTAATTGTTGCTGTAAATTCTGCTAATATACATAAAACAACTTACAAGCGAGGACTTCCATGCGTTACTTCAATACATACGGCCCAGTAGACGAAACCCAACATTATATTGTCTCCCGCCGCGAATTGCTTGCCACTCTCGTCACACAAATTAAGCAAGGAAGCTATTTTACCATCTACGCGCCACGACAAATGGGCAAGACGACAATATTGCGGCAACTCGCGAAAGTGTTGGATGAGAAACCAGATTATTTGCCGCTCACTTTCACTTTTGAAGCATTTGAGAGCGCACCAGTAGAGGGTTTTTTCTCAGCATTTAGTAAAGATATTGTTCAACGCTTGATGGCGGCGTTGCGGAGTGAGGGAGAGACTCAAGTCACAAAGATTCAAGAACAACTAATCAATTACTTGCCAACAGATATTTTAGCACTGCGCGACTTTTTTACCCAACTCACAAAATTACTTCCTAACCGTCGCCTTGTCTTAATTATCGACGAATTTGATGGCACTCCGCAAGCAGCCATTTCAGGAATACTTCAGACTTGGCGAGAACTCTATTTGACACTACCTGCTCCACGTACTCTGCAAAGTGTCATCCTAATCGGAATTCAAAATATTGCCACCCTAAATTTAGGGCGCAGTTCACCATTCAATATTGCCCGTGAACTACAAGTTTCGCCTTTTACACTGACACAAGTGCAAGAATTGATGAATCAATATACAACTGAAACCGGACAAATTTTTGAAAACGGAATCATCGAAGAAATTCATCGCCTGACAAATGGTTATCCATTTTTAGTCAACCGACTAGCACTGATAATAACGGAAGAAATTGCCACAGAGCGCACTCAAGCGATTAATCATAGCCATTTGCATACTGCGCTGAAAAAATTGATACGCGAGCGCAACTATAATTATGAAAATCTCACACGCCATGCCAGCGAGTTTCAAGAGCCTGTTTTACGCATATTGTTTGGCGCACGCCTCAAATTCACGCTCAATACCCCTTGGATTAACGCGCTAAATATGCACGGCATTATCATCGAAAATGCCCAAAGCTTTTGTGAGATTGCCAATCCAATCTATGCACGCATTCTCACCGATTATTTCCAACCACTCGAATCTGATTTGCAAGCCTCGATTTTGATCAATAGCCATGATTTACGCCAACATATCATTGGCGAACAGCTAGAAATGGATGAATTGCTTTCTCAGTTCCGTCAATTTGTAGAGCGGCGCGGGCGTGAAGCTTTTAAAGTGACTCCAATGCCACAGGAAGCTACTGGGCAATATTTGTTGATGGCTTATTTAGATTTGCTGGTACGGCAAATTGGCGGAGACTTATTTACGGAAATAAATTCAGGAGAAGGGCGGATGGATTTGATTGTCGTTTATCGAGGGCATCGTTATGTGGTTGAAACCAAAATGTGGTATGGGCAGGCTAAATTTGATGAGGGCGTAGAGCAATTAGAGGGGTATTTGGAAACTGAGGGTGCAAGTGTCGGCTATTTAGTCGTGTTTCATGCTCGCCCCAATGTTTATGGCAAACTGACTTCGGAGCAATTGGAGTTTGTTATTGAGCGCGAAAAGAGCAATATTCAGGTTTATTTTGTGCGTTTGGGTGACACAAAATAATAGAAACGAGGTAACAGTGTGAAAAATCCTATTTTTTAAAAAAATAGGATTTTTTTGATCTTTTAGATTTTCACGGTTTTGAAGTACGCCCCTGACTTTTGGTTCTTGCAGGCGCGTTTTGTACATTTTTTAGTGCTCGCTTGGCTTGAGATTTAAAAGCATGAGCTGTTTTTTTACTCTTAAGCTATAATATTTAGAAGTCCAAGATTTATCTTGGGACTTAATAAGGTTTCTTTATCCTTGATTATATAAAATTATTCAGTACAGGACATTTTTTTTCTTTCTTGTCATTTCGACCAAAGGGAGAAATCTTGAATTATTAATTCCTTAAGATTTATCCCTCTGGTCGAAATGACAAAAAATCAATGAATTAAATAAATTGTCCTGTACTGAGATAAAATTATTAAACTCGATGTTCAAGTTTCAATAATATGACTAGGCGGCTCCAATTGTTAGTTATTTCGGGAAATCGTTACCTCATTCCCGAAACAACAAGTGAGTTGGAAACAAGCTTATCTCTATCGCTTTATTTTTTTTTTCTAGCCCGTTGAAGTTGTCGTAGTTCCTCGGTGCGGTGCTGCCAGTAAGCAAGCTCCTGGGCTATCGTCATGTTTTTGGTTTGCTCGTAAATTCTTTCTGCACCGCGATGTTGCAATGCCATACAA
>Ga0209780_1004180_pt1 | contig 11039 bp, 10 predicted proteins | sample WorMetexBAHAMAS2_FD_187384 | JGI IMG/M metagenome (GOLD analysis project Ga0209780, IMG submission 187384) | Marine gutless worms symbiont microbial communities from Max Planck institute for Marine Microbiology, Germany - Inanidrilus exumae... | ecosystem: Host-associated > Annelida > Digestive...
GAAAACGACGGCATAACCAAGGCCGCACCCAACACGACCGTACATGATGACGTCGCTTTCGACGCTTCTTCGCTACTGTCGCAACTACAATAGCTGACAAATTTATTATTAGTTCATCATTTGCATCCATGTCCTTTCACGTCTGCGTCTCGCGTATAATATCACAGTGAAATCAATCGCAACTTGCACTTTGCTGTTCAACATAGGCCTACCATGCCGGTCCGGCGCCTGGCCAGCGTCGACGCTGGCCAGGCCCGGGTAGGGGTGGCATGGCGACGGGGTTGAAGACGAACAACATTGTCACGGTTTTTGGCCACAATGTCGCCGGTTTCGGCGACAATGTCGCGGTTTTTGGCGACATTGTCGCTGGTGTGGACGGGGCTTTAGACGCCCCATGTAGGTGGTCGCGGCGTGTGACGCTGTGCAGGTAATTACTCGCGGCTGGCGTGCGAGTTTTACTTCGTGCGCAGTCTCGGCTATTACGTGATTCAGATCTACGTCCCATCGAGTCTCATCGTCGTCCTCTCGTGGGTCTCGTTCTGGCTGCATCGCGACGCGGCGCCGGCTCGCGTCGCTCTCGGCATCACCACCGTGCTCACCATGACCACCCTCATCTCCAGCACTAACGCCGCCCTCCCGAAGATCTCCTACCTCAAGAGCATCGACGTCTACCTGGTAATCGCACTCGTTGCTCGTGAGTTTTGTTTTGCATTTATTTTTTCTTACTGCAGTAAGTTGTGTTTGCACATAAATTTGATTTGATATGGACAGAAAAACCCGAAGCGTCGCCAGGAATGGTCTGAGGAGGACGTTCGTTCGCTCGTTCGCTATTGCGGGCAGAGGTCCAGCCTACTCTGTACCTCAGTGCTGACACCTCGTTGTGGTCCAGTGCGCTAGCCCAGGGAGAGGAGGGGAACTGGTAGGTGTGTGCTAGTATATGCGTGACGTGTAGGGTGAAGGAGGGATAAGTAAGAAGTGATCAGCTTGTCGGGTATTTGTAACGCGCCCCTCTAGACGTGGCCTACAGTCTGGCTTAGCCCTGACTGGTGCTGTGTGCTGCACCAACCAGTAGCCAGCCATGCCTTTCAGCTTCAACCACGCCGGCGCGGCCAACAACATTGACGCTTCTACTCAAAGTGTCAGAAACGGTCACAGATTATAGAGGACACCGTCGAACCATGATTTTTCTGCCCGGATTATCTCCCTGTTCATAGCGTAGCAAGTAGGTCGTGACGGCTGCTGTCAGGTGGCATGCTTCGTGATGGTGTTTGCGTCGATCGTTGAGTTCGCCGCTGTCAGCTACATCGGACACATCCGACCAGCTGCCGCGGCGTCGTCGATGTCGACGAGGCCGACGAACGGTACGTGCAGACGGCTGCAGAAGAAAACGACGACGATCCTCGACGGACAGGTCGCATCCGCTGACGCAGGACGATCTGCTGTCGTCATCGTCAACCGTGACGCGTCCGAACGTCATCTGACGTCACGACGTCATCTCTCCATTCCGAACATCTGCAGCCGCAACTCGGCAAGTTCTCTGCACGCATTGCATCGTCGATAACCCACATAGCAAGTTGTCTAAGAATTTTCACGAAAAGCCGAATCGGCGTCTTATCACCCCTCACGGCGACAAATGGATTCGTCCGACCTTGACCCTGTCTAATACGTGTTTCTTCATATTCCTTGGGCCCAGACGTAACCCGATATTAATCGATAATCTTATATTTTTCTGTCCCACCTGTATTTAGCGACCATATCAATACTAGGATATTCGAAAAGATTTTTTTTTGATGTGAGAAAACTCGAATAGTGTCTGGTGATTAGAAAATTTGACGATGTTTATGCCTAGCTGCGCTGACATACTCCGCAAGTCAACAGTCAGACATACATGTCGAGCCTGCAGAGAAAGCCGAGCGTTAACAAGTGTAACTATGGCATTAAATGAATCTAGATCTCCTTGTATTAACTGCCGTTTAAGTAACTAAGTACCTTTGATTTCTAAGCAAGCCAGCCAATTATCAGTCAGTGTTTATTGATGACATCATTGCGTTTATAAGTAACTGTGCTTCCCAACTTTTTTGCCTCATGCACCCTTTTCGTCATATGTTAGAATGTTATTCCCCCTTACCAAAATTGTCTGACTCAAAATATGCATTCTAAGCAGTATAGGATGTTTTGCAGTAAAACGTTGTATTGTTCGCGATTAAATTGTGCCTGGTAGATCGTTTCTTTTGTGCGTTATATGGGATTTGACAACATTTAAGCCTTGCTAAACAATCAGTGGGATTACTTGAGCTAATTCTGGTAAAGAACAATATTCTAACAGTATGACTTTGCCAATCTGCGGTTCAATTCCTTCGTGAAATCCCGAAATTCTCCCTTTTGGAATTTCCCTTGGTTGCAAACCCGTGGTTCAATAGCCAACTTAATGCTTTAAAATGGCCCGCTTGGGTCGCAATGGCATGATGTGCCTGCGTAGAACGTGCGTCAGTCGCCGATGCGCAAGTTGTACACGGAGTTCGATCTACACCGTATCGGCCGTGATGGTTCTCAGTCGTGCTTCAGTCGAGTCGTACAAACGCCCGGCATTTCCACGTCGCCAGCCATCACCGCCGATACTCCGCTGGCTGCCGCTCCGCCGCCCAACTACGGCTCGTTCGCCGCGCATCGTCAATTCAACGCAGTCTTCTCCGCCGCCGACGACGACGACGTCGAGGAAGACTTCTCGGCGCCGACGACCGAGATGAGGTCGTCTGAGCTGCCGTCGGCGGTGGCGGGTTCGACGCGCTGGCGCTGGAACCTGTGGCGCCGGTGGACGGAGTGGCTGAGGCCGGACGCCGTCACGCTGGCTGACTCCATCGACAAGTACTCGCGGGTAGGGTTTCCGTTCGTGTTCGTCGTACTGAGCACCGTCTACTGGGCCGTCTACCTGCAGATCAGACCGGCTGAATTCGACGACGATTTCGTCATCATCGACTGACTGATACACCATCTGCCGAGACCTTCACTTAGCTGTCTGGTCGACGCCGACCGGTCTCCACTGACAATGTTTGTTCCACTTGTAGAAGAACACGAACCAAGATTCATACCATACAATTGGTACTCGGCAGCGTGACAGCGCAACGGATGAGCGTCACACTTGGTTCGATTCCCGGTCGCACCACTGATGTATAATTTAATACCAGCTCTGCGGTTGGGAAGATAATCGTAGGTCTGTTATAGCACTGGCCACGACTTCTGGTCTAGCAAATAGAGAAATTAGCGTCCCGCGTACGAAGTACTGAAGTAGCGTCCTCACTGACGCGTTCGCACTAATTCGAATGTGGTTGACCGCGTTCGAACACGTGCGAACGAGGGGACGGTCTAAAAAATCTGGCACTGTTAGATGTTCGAACATCTAACAGGTCAGTAATTGTTTGTTGTCAAACACCGTGTTCCGAAAAAGGTCATGACGGTAACTTTGTCAGTTCTTAACCGATTTTTAAAATTATTTCATTGGCAGACTCAGCAGTAAATTTGCAGCAAAGAGATAACTAAAACTACCGTCACATCGCACGGATGTCGCTACACTACCTTGTGAAATGCAAGTGTCCGGAAACACGCGACATTCTGAAATGTCGTGATTAAAAAAAATTACACGGTAGTGTAGCTACAAATTTGACGTAGGTATGATTTCAGTAATCGCTTTACTACAAATTCATTGCTGAGTCTGCTCATTTTTAAACTCAGGAACATTAGTCAAAGTTTTTTGACGGATTTTACCTCTAAATTGGAGCAATATTAACGAGACCCCAAAAGGAAAACTATCGCGTGATTCTGCGTCGTCTGAGCCATCACACGCCAAAATCTGTTAAGGATCTAACTTGCAGAAATGCTTCCAAAATCTATAAATAAATAAAAAATGGTTATATTTCACCCATTTCCACAGAAGCCTCCATGGACGGATTTACACCAAATTTGCCAAAGATGTAGGGGTCGCCGACATAGTTACATATTTTGGCGATCGGTAGAGGGGTGTCAATTCTGTAGAGGATCAAATTAGCCCTTTCCACTGACAAGCCCGGTCGCCTTTAACACAAGGCTGCTTGTGATTGTTCTGCTGGCACCAGAATAGAACTACGGAGAAGAGATAACAACGAGAGAATTGATGAAACAATTGACCGTGATCATCCTCTTTCTAGTCGATCGTTGGCTGACTGTATAGTAGGCCTAAGCTTGTCACATAACGTCGTTCATAGATACGAACTTAATAACAGTATCGTCAGTAACGATAGAATATATACTGTGTCTATCTACTGACCAATGCATCTCGAACGGCAGTTTCAGCACGTTATATTGTGCACGGATAACATAATGAGTTATTAGTGTAGGGTGCGGTAATGACAGATGGTTGTACGTATGAAAGCTCGCTGAAATGACCAATGAAAGCGAAAGGATTATAGCTTCGTAACTGCTGATCGGAATAACTCATGCTGGCCGTACATACAACACATAACTTCACGCGACAGCAGGCTATCGACACAAAGAAAACACTTAGAAACACACACATTACAACCGTTGAGACTTGCCTGTTACAAAACGCTTAACAAACTGCTGGTGAGTTGAACAGGTGACATATTGGGCTATACCTGAATACATTACATACCTCTTTCGCTGAAAAAAATCGATTTCTGACTTTACGATTATACAGTTGTAGTCTACGACGCTTTTCTAGTTCTGCTACTACTACTACTACTACTTATACACCGCAATACAAAAGAAAGACGTAACTAAAGTTCTTTCCATTATATAGACCTTAATTTCTTATAACAACATCACAACAACGAAACGTTTATACAAGTCTGCCTTTACTAAAACACCCGTTGCGTAAATTCGTAAGCAATAATCATATCTCACACTTCGCGTAGCACATAAACACAAAATGAGTGACTAAAATAGTACGTAACGATTTTTTTGCTCGTTGATAAAAAACTATGAAACTTAATCGTTTGAGCACACTACGATCGACGCCAAGAGCGGCTAGCGAACAAAAGCGAGAGAGACTAGGAGTAAGTTAAGACATCTTGGACTGAGGGTTGAAGTGAACGGCGGTATAGACTGGTGACAGCCATCTATCGTACTGGGTCGAATCTACAAACACCACAGGCAACACAACGTTGTACTGTGTATATTACGGAAAGTATTCGTTTTACGACCACTTTAGTGGTCCAGGTAAAGCAGTTGGTCCGGTGTGTGGGCGTGTCTGTGTGTCCGGACAACAACTTGTGAACTAAACCACCTTTGAGCTAGCTGCCTGTTTCATCTTAACACTATCTAGGTCACTTCGAAGGTCAAGGTCATACCAAAGTTCACAGTCACGGGAGGAAAATATTGCTAAAGAGGTCGGTGCGACCTCGAGTGAGGTCTTTCTAATCGACTTGCACTTTGTCATTATGAGCAGCGTCGTATTTCGACGTGCAATTTGCTCCGTTTAGAAACTTAACGACGACATTGTCAATAAGAGGAGATGCATAATAAATCCGTACAGAATGGCGAGCGGTTGCTCCATTAAAACTTTAAAACTACGCCTTCAGTCTAGTTACCTACGCCGACGTACGTTAGTCATGGTGGTACGGTTTTCTCCGCTGTTTGTCTGTCTGTTTGTCGGTACGATATCTCAAAAAACCGATGCCGCTAGAATCACCAAACTTGACAAACAAATGTTCCACGATGAGTCCCGGTTGTCCATTTATTTTTGGGTCAAAGGTTAAAGGTCAAGGTCATGAGTCCATAAACCTGTGCCGGCATGGGTCTTTGCACTCTTGTGAGTGCTGGCTTCTTCTAGTTACTGTTATTATCGACGTACGTCGACTACGAGCGGATGATCCTGGTGGTCTCGCGAGTGACGGACATGGACCGAGCGCTGCGACCGCGAGGTGCGATGTGGATGCTGATGTTGCGCTCTGCCGTCTCGGCGCGTCGCTCGGCGTCGTCGAGCATCTGCTGAGCCTTGCGATACTTGTTCATCGTTATCGTCACAACTTCCTCCTGCCAGTCCCAGCACCGCACCGCACGTCATGTTTAGTGGCCGAGTACAGCAATCCGTCCATCGTGTGTATGCTTATTTATTTATTTATTTATTTTTCCCCGCGAAAGCGAGGGAGTATGTTTTTACCGGCGTTGGTTTGTGTATCTGTCTGTATGTGGGTGTGTCTGTCTGTGACCACGACAATTAAAAAGACTGTGGACGGATTAGTACCAAATTTTACGGGAAGGTTCCTAGGGGGAAAGGGAAGACCAAGTTCGTGTTTCGTTACGATCGGTAGACGGATGTGGAAGTAACTGTCAAAAAACTCCGCAAACCGGCGATTGTTTACATTTTATACTTCTAATAGTAGCTATGGCAAGTGTTGCCAAACGTTGGCGACAAAACCCCCAAATTTCGCTTTCGCGGGGAGTTGTACTCTCTCAGCGTACTTTCCATCTAGTTTATTTATTTATTTATTTATTTATTATTAACACATTTTAGCTCAGTGTTCCCAAAATAGCTTGTGGTACTGAGAGCCCCCGCTATTTAGGTTTACGTTCTCCCACATTCTACTGTATTCGCTACTTACAGCTACAGCCGCTGTTTCTGTATATACATGTAACTAGCTGCTATGCAGCAGCTCTCAGTTGAGTTAGTAGTGTGCATGTCGGACCGCTGATAACTGATTTGTATTCGATTATATTAAAGTACGAATGAAGTTCTCGATCAGATGTTACCATTTTTTTCTTCTGAGCTACTCGGTTTTTGATTTCTATTTTTTCATTATTTTTCGTTTCTGGGCCGTGCGCTAGATTAAGCTGGCCATCTCGTCAGCTTTTGAGCGCACGTAAATCTACTGTATCGTATCGTACCATTATTTAGTATATTTTTCATTGTAACAAGCTACACTAATTCAGGGATTCTATGCCAGGCTGGCTAACCGACCATTTTTAGTTTTTGACTTCCGAGCACTCTGGCGCTCAACCCTGAGCGCCAGAGTGCCCGAAAGTCAAAAATTAAAAATGGTCGGTCAGCCAGCCTGGCATCGAATCTCTGAGTTAGTGTAGCTATTTTGGAAACACTGAGCTAAATTGGGTTAACGTGACAAAAGACCAACTGACAGTCATTGATATGTCACAACAGTGAAGATAGTTAACATCTACACAATACTCTATGCTAGCACACAACAATGTAAAAGAAAACCACACGTTAATCTTATAAAGTTTACGAACAATAACTGTCGAACGAAATGACATTTGGAGTAGATATCTGGTATGGGGGTTCATGTTGGCCATATCTAGGTCAAGTTCAAAGGTCAAGGTCACATAGGTCAGAGTTCACGGTCACATGAAGAGTTCACGGGAGGAAACATTTTCGGCTGTGCATGCACGTCACCAGGTACTGTCGGTTAAAAGCAGATCTGGATTTGAAATAATAAATAACAGCGGCATATATTTCCGTGTTTCTCGAGTTTTTTGTGTTAAAGTGGTTTCTGCAATCTCGAGTGATGGTTTTTTATAGTTATGACATGGTATCATATTGTCGTTTAAAACAAACAATCTATTTTTATTACATAAGTGAAAAGTTTTATTCACCATATTTAAAAATTCGGTAGCAATATATTATAAAGAAACTCAACAACAACAATAACAACTACAACTAATACTACTACAACAACTACTGCTACAACTACAATAATAATAATAAAACTGACTACCGCTAATTAATAATTAATAAATAATTAAATTGACTACCGCTGATTAAGTACAAATCCTCGATGATAATCTTGTAGGGCTTGAACAATCATAAGCTCACATATCAAGTGCTAGTCTTGGGATGACAGACTGCCCCCTAATGGACGTGGCCAGGGTCATATGACCATTTTTAAAATTTTGCTTCAATCATACCTTTGCAGTTGGTGAAGCTAGGCAATTCAAATTTTATATGTTGATTGATACACAGGAGTAATACTGCATGCGTGATATATTACCTCCATAGTCACGTGACCTCTTCAGATTTTGGGAAATAAATGATAATATCTCGTTAACAGTGCAATATAGAGACATAGTTGCAGTGGAAGACTAATAGGAAATCATATGTGGCCTATCGAATAGCACCATTGCCAATGCCCTTGAATGACCTTGAAGATCACTTTTTGCTGTTTGAAAAGTTTCTAACTCCCATGCCTTGTGAAACGTAGCACGAATTTACTAACATAGCGCGTCGCGCAGTCCCTCTGCGGTAGCTAAGCTTCTTGTTAAGTGACTGTAACAAAATAAAGAATGAAAAATTGATTATTTTTCGACTTTGAGTCTTGTTAACATCTTGGAATAAATATTTAGATACAAGTATATCATATGCGTAAAGAAAAGGCCGGTTTTGTAATATTATACTCACGTTTGTGGCAAACTAAAGCCGGTTTTGCGATTTTGCTTTATTGTATGGTGTTGATAAACATGAATGTTGGAATGGCGAAACGCCGGACGGCCGCGCTTACCGCCTCGAGTAGCTGTCTCTTGAGGGTGTTGATCTTCAACGTGAGCGTGTTGACGGTGTCTTGCAGTTCGGTCGCTAGGCGGTGGTCCTCCTCAGCCTGAGCTCGCAGCTCCTGCAGCAGGCGAGCCAGCTTGCGGTTCTCGGCGACCACGTCGCGCCCACGCCGCTGTTCCGCTTCCAGCTCCGCCTCCACGTCGTGCAGCTGTCACAGCAACCAGCTCGCTGACGTCATTACACGCAGCGCGCACCTGTTTCGTCTTCGTGCCGTCCATCAGCGTCATAGTCCTCAAACTGTGACCCAAATTGTTCGTTAGTAGTGGCTATTACTTCGACTCCGGTAAACGTTATGGGTGCGATGTTTTGCAATCAGCGTGTCTGTATAATGTCTGCCTGTTTATTGTATTTGTCTGTCTGCTCGCATTTCTCAAAATTTCAAAAACCACACGTCCAAATTTCACGAAATTTCCTGTAGATGTTAACTATAACTGTGGCTCGATCCTCCTCTGACGGAAATACAATGTGTTGTGTACTTCCGGTTTTGTGGATGACGTCATGTTTTCATATACATGTAATGGACCGAATAGGCCAGAATAAAAAAACGACGCATATGTTTCGTCGAGTTCGCCAGGTGGCGGTACCGGGGGCAAAGTCTGCCGTCTCTGACTCTGATGTACGCAGGCAAAGCAGAACATGTGTGTTTTTAGTATAGGACGAAATGAGTCTGTCGGCGGCAGTAGCTTCAGGTCTGTCAGCAGCTCGAGGTGCAGCAACTTGCTGCATAGGCCTAGCCAACGTTGAAGTTTTAAACTGTGAACTGTTTACAATGATAACTTATTCTAACATTTAGAAAGCAAGTTTTTAGAAGAAGACGCTAACGCAAATAACCGGCATCCTCTGTAAACCTGTTTCAGCGTAGGTTCTCTTTTCGTACATGTCGAGACTGTTACGAGACAACATGACGGCAGCGCTTACAACCTTATGGACACGCCGACGTCCAAGTTATATTTTATTAGCCTAATTACATTGTTTTCTCAAGATGCTTTTATTCATAGCAATATTAGAGCATGCCTGCACCGTTGCTAAATTCTTCTTATAATTATTATAATAAACTACTTACGTCTTTCTGACTACATAGCGCAATGTCAGCTACTTGCATTAAGTCATCGCTTTCTTGCTTTCTTGCTAATTCGCTATGCTCTGAATCTGCGAGCGTTTCATCCGCACTCATTCTAGTGTTGTTTACTCCAGTCGACAAATTTTGTGAGTCGTCGGTTGTTGGTTATCATTGTTGATCCTACTGATATCACTACATAGCGACGGGGATTGCCTGTGAAGAACGTATCCCAAATGACCTATTCTGTGTCGAGTGGGGCGTGAAACCTTAACTCAATCAATCAATCAATCAATCAATCAAACAGGTAGGTGAGCTGACTCTGGCTTGCAGTTTGGCGATGAGTCGTTTTCCCTCGCGCTGTGCGAACGACTCGGCCTCCTCGAGTTTGACGTGGATCTCACGCAGCTCCACTTCCAGCGACTTGCGCACACTCTCGGCGTTCTTGTAGTTCTCCTGTTCGCGGCGCAGCTCGTCAGCCAGTCGGTTCGCCTCCAGCTGTAGCCGGTCGGCTCGCTCCTCGGCGTCGCGCCGGCCGCGATGCGCCTCCTCGACCTCGGCCTGCAGCGACGCCAGGTCGGCCTCGAAGCGTCGTCGGTCGCCGCTGATGGACGTGATGTTGACCGTCAGCTCGTTAATGCGAGACGTCGCGTCGTTCAGAGCCGCCTCGGCGTTCTTACGCGCTCGTTCAGCCTGCACAGTCGCACCGGCAGACGCTCACACCGACCATCCATGGGCCGACCAGAATTTTGAACAGAGGAGGGCGGATTAACCCATTTTTGCCCAGAGTTCCAAAATGGGCTCAGTGACTAAGGACAATCGACCATTTTTAGTTTTCGACTTTCGAGCACTCTGACGCTCAGGGTTGAGCGCAAGAGTGTCCGAAAGTCAAAAACTAAAACGGTCAGTTAGCCAGCCTGGCATCGAATCCATGAATTAGTGTAGATATTTTGGGAACACTGAGCTAACATGGGTTAAGGGAGTCTGGGGATCAAGCTCCCAGCGGGGTCCATCATGGGCGAAGTCCATCCGAAAACGTGGGTCGAAGGCGAAGTCCCAAGGAAGTGAACAGTTTTTCTCATCCGATAGCGAATTTTTCCCATTTTGCAAAACATTTCGTGCACTTTGTGCTCCGTGGTCTGAATCCACCCTTGGGACCATTCATCGGCCGTCATTCGCACAGTCGAATTTCGACACGTCGAGGCCAACTGATAGCCTTTAGTAGTTGAGGCCTCGTGATTTTCCCCTTTTTAATGCACAATATTTAAGATTCTCCGTCCCAAAAATGGTGTGATTCAAATCCCATTCTCACTTGGCTGTAAACTAGAGAATGAGATCAGATGAATGTATGTTCCACTAACTACATTTGTCAGTAAACTTTTCTCACAAAAAGTTTTTGTGAACTGTGTGGAGGCTGTGGTTGTG
>Ga0209780_1004181_pt1 | contig 11039 bp, 3 predicted proteins | sample WorMetexBAHAMAS2_FD_187384 | JGI IMG/M metagenome (GOLD analysis project Ga0209780, IMG submission 187384) | Marine gutless worms symbiont microbial communities from Max Planck institute for Marine Microbiology, Germany - Inanidrilus exumae... | ecosystem: Host-associated > Annelida > Digestive...
TAATTTACATAATTGTGACTTATTTGTTTAATCTAAATTTAGTGTTATTATTAGAATTTTCTTTTTTTTTGAATTTTCGTATTCCAAGAATTATTCCCTATTAAATTGTAATATTTACAATATAGTTCTACCTTAAAGGTGCAGTGTGACATGAATTGTGTTGAAAGTGCAATTAAACCAACCAACCGTCACCATATTTTCAGAATAAGTACACGTACAGGTGGGCATGATCATTCTGACCTTTTTGTCATTGCTTAAGGGACGTCGCTAAGGTAACCAAATTTTGATGTCAGCAGGTGAAAACTAGCAAAACCGTGTTCATTTTGTGCACTGGCATTCCATAACGGGTAAGAGTATTGCAACATGGATTCATGGTTTAACACCGCCGATAAACACTTCATCTGCTCAAAATGCAATGAACTTTGGTCCCGCAACACCTTAGTTTAGCAGGCACGTTTGCACTGGGCAGTCTATACCGTGCATTTCTAGTTCAAGCTATTTCTTACCATGTGTTTAGCTCACCACTGCGCGATATCACCAGCAGGAAGTTACACGCAAGTCATTCCGTCACTGGAGATCAATACTCGACAGATTCATCGCCATGGCTTACCACCATCATTACCACCTCAGCTGCTTCAAGTACTGCACAATAAAGACTCTTGTCAGGCAAATTCTGCTGTCATCTGCAGCCAGCATTTATGTGTTTGCAAGATATTGGCTCCTCTTTTTTGTTAGAAATAATCAAATGTAACACTTTATTGGTTTGCATAAACCTGTAGCATTAAGCAGCATGGTGAACGTGTGTGATGAGGAATTCGTGTCTGCCATAGCTTTTATATTTATGACAAGCAGTTGAACTGATGCATATCTACGTAGCTACTGCCTGTGTATTGAATTCCTGGACAAAATTTCTTTAGTTGCTGTTTTAAAGTGGTGACTTTTGCAATAAGGAAACTGCAGCTAGTTTTCTATGTATAATCTAATGACTACGCTCCCTTTTATTTGATTTGAAGTCAGTGACCGGCATTGATTTGTTTCACAGGCTAAGTGCTTAGAGCAGCATCTTAAGTGGTTACTGTTGACTTTACTTTGCTTAGTTACATGGCTGTAGCTTTAATATGCAGATTTTCTCTTTTTTTTCGTTTTTCGTGTCCAAAGACTGAGATGGAATTTATTACTTTGCCCATGATAGGGGTGCAAAGTATTGCAATCAGAGTGTCTGTGTGTCTGTCTGTTTGTCTTTGTCTGTCTGTCCACTCGCATCTCTCAAAACCACACAAACTTTCTATGCATTTCACCTGTGGCCGTGGCTTGGCTCATTGATCACAGCAGTGCAACGTGTTATGATAACTTCATGTTTTCATATAACGGACCAAATAGGCAAGAATCAAAGACTGATGCGTATGTTTCGTCTAGTTTGCCAGGTGATGGCAACCGTTGGACATTAGACAACGTTGTATGGTCAAGCTCGCGGGATGATGTCTTCTGCCTTTGACTGCATTTTGTTTGCAGAAGTTCTGTAATGTAAATAAACAAAGGTGATATCCTGGTGCAACACTAGTCATCACCATCTGTTATGACATGGTTTGAAAATGATTATTATACCGAGCATAATTTAGCAGATGTGTTGACTTTTTGCAGTATGATGCAGCATTGCCGGAGTTCAATCACGTGATGTTGAATCATCTCTATGCATTGTCCATTAAGGTAAATGACTGTCTTGAAAATTTACTGCAGCTTTTAATTCAGTAATGACAAAGTGATGTTTGAGGCATGCATTCGTTACAGAGTTCCTTCCCTAATTTGCAAGCTGTGTCTGCAGTCAATTCAGTAAATGCTTGAACTATTCACATGTATGGTGTGAAGCTTGCAGAATTTGATAGTGGCAGAATTTGCAGATTGCATAATGGATTCTTGTTTAGTTATGGAAAATGGACATGTGTGGGCTCCAGGGGCATAAGAATTGGCCTGATCCGTTTCCAGGCTGGATGTTGTATAAGGCAATCAAGCCTGGCTTCAGTTTGTAGGCGTATTTTATGTTGTAATGTCTTTTGGTTTATTGGTGCATGTCTGCTTTTGTTTTGTTAGGTTTAATTTCTTCAGAGCCATGATGAGTGATTGGCTGGGAAGAATGTTTCTGAAATTGCTTATTTTTATGTTGAGAGGGAAATAATACCATAATGCAGTAAGTCATGGAAAATGAGGATGTTAATGTTACTGAAATGAAGGTGACCATTCATCAGCATCTGTAAATGATAATGCTAGCAGTTGGTGAGAGATATGATGATGCCACACTGCCATGTGTGTTGTCTGGGACATACAGGATGGTGTCATGGCAATGGGCTCGACACATCGCTATAGGAAGAAGTATGTAACGACACTGATGTACAAGCCGGTTTGACGTATAAATTAGCTTCACTGCCACACCTTCACTGTTATGGCATGCAGTCTACCACAGCCATTTGTTGATGAGAAATTTAGTAATTTCTGGGCCTAATATGTCTGTGCACAGTTGGCCATATTTGTGGCCGATTTCTGTGTGCATTGCATACCTTGCTCATAACCATCATGGCACCTTTTGTGTTGTTAGTATTTGAAGTTATTGTGATTGTGATACTTACTTCTATGGTTGAATGTCTTTCTGAGGTTTTTGACCATGTTGTCTATGGCAGTTGTTTCTATGCTGTGCATTTCCACAAATAATTCGATCCATGTGTAAGTGTATTCCCAGTTTGAAAACCAAATATCATGCCATAAATTTGAGATCTAACTGCATAAGTCGACTCCTAGAAACTGAGATGTGCTCCAAAGTGATGTTCAACCTATGCATGTTTATTTTACCAGCTGTGGAAACAATGCATGGCGCCATGTATAATTGCTGAGCACATTTGAGAAATGCCTAAGACGGGTGTGATACAATGCAATAAAAATGTTTAGCATGTACTGAAAAGCTGACAGATAGTCGGCTTAATGTACTATAGGAAATCACAAAAAATAACCACAAATTAAAAAAATATCTGTATTGTAAATTGTGGTGAGGCCTTCATAAGTACACAGGCCTGGCGTATGATACGATACCATACAGTATATTTACATGCGTTTAAAAGCTGATGAGATGGCCAGCTTAATCTAGCACATGGCACAGTGACGAAAAAATAAGCAAATACTAAAAACAAAAACCAAGTAGCTCAGAAGAAACGGCCCGGGCAATAGTCCATGAAGGCAGTCCGGGAGGAAGAAGTGAAATTATTGAGGGTAGGATTTGTGAAACATGTAGGTTTTAAGCCAGGAGTGAAAGAGAGGGAGTTATGGATGAGCACAGTGGTGAATCATAAGAGGATGAAGTGATGGGTGAAGGAATAGATGAGTTGGAAATGGAGCAAATGGAACCAGAATGAAGTTGACGAAGAGATAAAGAGAGTGGCTCCAGAGACAAGGTGACGCACAACGAAAGGAGTGATCAGTCATTTTTAGAGAGGATGAAGAGAGTACTGCGAGGACATTGAACGGAGATGAGGGTATGAAGGTACGGAGGTTGGGTAGTTGTGAGAACTTTGTAGGTAAGTGAGAGGAGCTTGTATTCGATGCATTCATTGATTCTGAGCTATTGAAGAGAGCATAGGATAGGAGTGAGTTGACGAATCATAAGGCCGGATACAACGAAGTTGACAAATGTGATAGTAACAGGCTTTGGAGAGAGATGTAATTTGTTTAGAGAAGGTAGTGCGTATGACGGAGTGGCAAAGTTACAGCTGGCTGACCCAGTTTCTTGTGGATAATTACTGTCTTTTTTGCATGAAATTTATTGACTTAAAAGTGGAAATGTACAGTAGATCATGAATGTTATTGCCCATTGTTACCAGTTTATGACTGATAATTGTAGCACGTCAGAATATTATATTGTTTTTTTTCTATTTGGTGCTCTCCAATTTGTTTCGTCATATTTTAAAAAATATTTTGTTATCAGTTCATGTCCACCACATGTAGCATTTGACATTCACTTGACTGTTATAAGAATTTTTTTATGAAGAGACTCATTATGCTGAGCATTTGCTGAACAGCAGGAAACTTTGTGCCACTTTTAGGGTTATATTATGACAACATGTTTGATATATCATTCTTGGAACATACGTCTTGTAGCCAGAGTGGTTGCATGAGATTAAAGCATCTAATATTTTGATCAGCAAGAATATCTTGGTGAGAAAACCTTGCAAATATTTCCACAAATAAGTCCATCCGTGTGTTTGGAACTTTGTTTAGAGTTTTATATTGAGCTTAGGCATGTACCGGATATCCAGTTCCAGTTCTGTTGGCCGGATACCCGGCCGTTTTTCAACATCTGGTACCCACAGAAAAGCTGTAACTGCTTGATATCTGAACCAGATATTTATTACTGAAGTTGCGGCTGCCATTTCAGTTAAGTTTAAACTTGTAAACAACAAATCAGAAGCAAGACTGAAAATAGAAAACTAACTGTCGTTACTTGCTGGAGTAAACTGAATAAACATTACCTGTGTATTTGTGTATGTGGTGATTTGTAGTGATATACATGCAAATTTATTTTTTGTACGTTGTCACAACATTGTGACAGAAATTTAGTATACTGAAAATATTGTATATCACACTATCCAATTCCGGCTTTTTCATAAGATGACAACTTCTGGTGCTCATGGAAGGCAAAATAATGAGTTAATGCTGGTTTTTGATTTTTTTCTAATTGCTGCGTGTCTTTTTTGATCTTGTTATTGTATATTGTATGCTGTCAATTATTTGTAAATATTCAGTTTATTGTGGCTGTTGGGTTTAGGAATTTTACAATGGCTCAACAGGTATACCTAATTATACAATAGATCACTACATGAACATATATTACCTGATGTGTAGTTTACCATTGAAATACACGTGTAATATCACACGGTGGCTGAGATGTAGCAAGATAGCAGATATCATTTATTTTCGTCGTACCACTCATGAACTATGTTACAGCTTATATACCAGAATCATGTAATCATTTTTAGGACGACTCTTCAACAGAGTCGACCTAACAAAGCCGGTCTCAAATGTCCGACCGTGCATGCGTGCGTGTGTACATATGGCCATCCACAAAAAGTTTCTTTGATTCTAATGAAATTTGCAGTGTAGGTAGAGGTCGATGAGTGATGCATGACACTATGCAGTATGACCCGATCTAAAGTCAAAGTCCTGGAAATCTGGCCATTTTCAACAGCTATCTCCTCCGCCATTTACAATGGTAGCTGGCAACTGACCACAGATTCTTAAACTAGGGCACAATATCTAAATTTGATTGGGCCAGATTTTTGATATTTGGCATAGTTTTTGTGTCACGTGACTTTGAAGTTGGCAAAAACGTCAGTTCTGAAGAGTCGACTGGCAGTCCTGTATGTGGCTAATTTTTGTGTGCATTGTATTGGCCACCACTGTTATGAAAACATTCCATAGGATGCATGGTATACGTGTATATAGTATATAACATGAAAGTGTTGCATACTATTAACTACTGTTATGGCTCATGCACTTCCATGATAAAAGATCATGTATTCTGTGAGGCCACTTTGTAAATTCCATGTGCAGTTTTTTTGTCAAGTCTGTGATAATTAAAAGCATACTTCCTGCAGGCCATACACTGATATTTCAGTTACTCAGGGTTTTTTGCCCAGAAGGTCAATTTGTGTGTGCCAAAATGGATGTTGAGTATTATTTGTTAACCGTGTAAGAGGATTTTTCTGTTTAAATGAATTAGTACATTGCTGTTGTATATGCTTTTAGTCTATCTTTATTTGTTGATCTCTGTGTGTTTACTCTGTTGTTAGGCCATGTCACATGCACACAGTGCGTAAGATGTGGTCTGTTACTACAGATTTCACACATAGCGTGGTCTGTGTGTCTGTCTGTCGGTCACATTGATGTACTGTGCGAAAACGGCTGAACCGATCAAGATGCCATTTGGCTTCTGGCTCATGTGAGCAATTTGTGGGGTTGTTGAACAGCATTGGGAGTCACTGCTGCAGTGGACACGGTAAAGGAAGGGATCAATCATTCCGTACTCAATAGTACAAAACATGCGATGCAGCCTTTCGTCAGAATTTTTTGATCACTTGTTAACATTCATCCGTCGTTGCTGATTTAGTGCAAATATTGGTTTGTAAAGGCCAAATATCAGTGACGTGTTTCCTTACGAACTGATGTTCAGTTGTTACTCAGGGACATGGTACACAAGATTGAATTTTGTTGCATACATACCGTCTGAAGTGATTTCGGGCAATGATGTTTGTGCAACTTCTTTCATGGTATTCAGTGACATTCAATGCATAAGTGATTCTGCTCAGTGAACAGACCACGATTTTACAACAAACGTGTACTTAGCCTGTGGTATTTTAAAGCTGGTATTGTCTTTGTTTCCAGTAGCATTAGTGCTTTGCTAGTTTTGGGAAAGTGTACATTCAACGACGACAATAATCCATTCAGCGGCCCTTAATCCAGATCAACAGGGTGAGTTGATACCATAAAAACAGTCACTCGCCTCATATGGGCTCCGGGGTGGTAATGCGCCGTGATTCATGTGTTGATTTCGGCAATATATAATTGTCTGTGTGTTTAATTAATTTCCTTCCTCACTTTCTTACTTTCTTTATGCATTCTTTCTTATTTATTTCTTTATTCGTTTACTTCCTGAGTTATCTATCTACTCCTTCTAGAATAGACACAGTCTGTTTCCAGGCCAGAGATCTTTGGAGGCGAACAAACCTGGCTTTAGTTTTTTGTGCTAATTTTATGATGCAGTATATTTTGTTATGGATGCATGTTTGCTTTTGTTGTGTTGGTTTCAGTTCTTTAGTACTAAGCCAAGAGATTGGCTGGAAAGAACGTTTCCGAAATGACCTATATTGTGTCGGGTGGGACTTCAAACCTTAACTCAGTCAATCAAATTTACTCGAGTCCATATCTATTTTTCATCCATTCTTGACACGTGTCTCTACCATGACAACTAATTTTGCTTTTACTCAAGTTGAGATAGTGCGTCATACATTCATGTGACTAATTTGTCACTAAATTTCAGGTAATGGTTAACGTGCTGGGAGCTACAGATTGATGTTTGTAGTTTTTGCTTGTGTAGTAAAGTAAGTTAAGGTAGCAGCTTCTTGTCAGTTTTTGTGTCAGTTTTTTGTGCCCGTCAGGAATGCTGCTGTATACTTGTTTTAGTGGACATTAGTGGTTTATTGATTATTACTGCTGTCGGTTCTTGTTATCCATTTTATGTTCACCATAGATTGTGCAATGACCCCATTGGTATTTCCAATGCGGTGTTATATAAATTACCTTTCAGAAAGATTTCCGGTAATTACAAAATACAAATTACTGTCAAAAATTGTAGTTACTTAATTTGAGAGATTGTTGGGTCACAACATACTGCATGCACCAACCAACCAAATACTACATGCAGTTTAATTAACAATCTTTTCAGTTAAAGTAACTCCTTTTATAAGAATAAAATATAAATGTAGCTGCACTGAGAAAGTTAATTGCTCATGCCACTTCATTTACCTGCATATCCATTGCTTCGTACGTCATACTGCATCAAAATTTTCAGTCAGTATAGTATTAAAAATGGCATAGTATTTTTTAAATATTAATTTCTGTCACACCAAGTTCATTACTCACACTTGTTTCAAATTGGATAGCCTGAATATTTTTGCATGAAAATGTAGTTTAGTTAAACACAATTCATGAAAGTGTACATTATTGCAAAATGCATAATGCTTTTAAAATGTACTAAATTGCAAAATACATTAAATGTACTGTTATAACTTATTTCAGTTTAGTGTGTTTCACTCACTTTGCTACTGTTGACTCCTTGAAACTTGTAAGAGTGCTTCATTGAGATTGTTTAAGACCAGATTTCTATCCTGCCACCCACCGGACTCAAAAGCATTTGCTGAGTTACAGTTTTATGTTTCCAGCATTTGATTACTACATTGTGTTGAACAGATCTCTGTAAATAGCATTTTTTTGTGAAATATCTGTTGTCTGTGTTTCATTGTGCTTGTCGACTGATTGTAATTGTATAGATTTTGCCTTCAGTGTTGGATGGAAATCACTGTTCTACAGTGACAGTCTCTAAAGATGTTTGAGAGAATTTTTGCTCACCCAGCACTGCACTGCACTAAGTATCTCTGCACTGCCAAGAGATGACAAGACCCTGAAGCCAAACTGGCATCGAGGCCAAAATATTCAAGTACTCGGCCATGGCCTCAAGCATTTGGCCTCATGTAACGTCGCTGCTTGTGCACAGCACTGAGTTATCACTTAACAAAAGTTTGCAATCTCAGCAATTAAATACAGTAAAATCATGATGAAATCATGCATATGCTTTTCTAAAACACCCCGTTCCTTTTTTTTGTCTTGCAAGTAAAAATAATCTGCCAACTGCCACAGACAAATTCACCCAATGGCATCTGCTGCTTTCAATAATTACCGTCATTTTGACTTGAAGTCGATCAGTTGGTAGTTATTTGTTTCAAAAACCAAGTGCATTAAGTGGTCAGCGCGGACTTGATTAGCTAGCTGCTGCGATATTCATGCTAACCTGCTAGTGGCCATTAAAACTTGTCTATGTATGTGCCTGTTGTAGTGCACTAGTTGTATTCTGTGCAATCAATGAGGTACGTGGTAGTTGGTACAGATGCTTGTCAGGATTTTCTTGTAGAGCATAGCATTTTGTTGACCATGCATTGGCTTATATTGTGTTCTGATATGATGCATTTAGTCTTGTCATTTTATGCAAGTGCATTTTCTGTCTGTCGACCAGAGTCTGATACAATCTGCCGCCAGCACTAATTCTTATTGATTCCCACACCTTATCACCTTGCACTCGAGACCAGTCTTTAAAACTGCTTAGTTTTTTTAAAATTATAATTCTATTTCATGAACGTATGGTAATGTGCAGTAGATATGATTTTTGACTTATATGACTGGCACTAGAACTCTTGTCACTGTGCAGTGTCAAGCCCCAGCTTATAGTAAACAACGACAGCACTGGATTAGTGATGGCTGTCTGGAAGATAAGATGGAAAATTGTCACAACTGTTCTGTGCTGTCTTGCATGCCACAAATTATGCGCAGTGATATGCAAACACATACAAGCAGTTGTTATTGTGATTGTCTGTAGGGTAAGAGGGGAGATTATTTGACCAGCTCTGTGCTGTTGTGCATTATCATTCTGCACATCATATGCACACCTATATAATGAGCAGTTCATACACGGTCGACTGGATCGGGCTTTGATCTTGCTTGGCTTAGCTGTCTTCCGAGCACCTCTGTGTACTTGGTGCTATATGTGGAAAATTTTTTGATTTCATCCTTTTCTGTACTTTTAGTGTGCTGAGCCTGTGGGATTGGCCCTTGACCTGGAAGACTATCATCCTTCAGTATTATTACACTGTTGGTTGGGTCATCTGACTTGTAAAATCGTCTACGAAATGACCTATAATGTGTCGAGTGGGACGTTAAACCCTTCAATAACATACCATGTTATAACTGGTTTAGGTTTATGTGAGTTTTGGTCTTTTTAAACTGGGTCTAGTTTGCTTATGCTAGGATTGCTTTTTTGTGTCTTTGTGTTCTATATTTTCCTTTTCATTATTGTCAGTTTGGATGTCAGCAATACTAGTGCAACTGATTGTCTGGGAAGGCTTGACACTTGAATAAAATGTTTCAAGTGGAATATTAAACCGTGTTGAGTCTCAGTCACTCACAGTTATAAAGACCATCTCTAGTCAGAATTCTGGAGAGAAAAGAAGGTTGTCAGTACAAAAGAGCACTGTCAGGAGATGAGGTTGTTATGTTACTCAGGACAATCTGTTCTTTCTAACTGTATTTCACTGTTGGTTATATTTTCATTATAGTCCGGGACCAGTCTGTCTAATTCATGTAGTTTCTTGCACATCTTTGTGTGCTTTTTGGTTATTTTGAGTTTGGTTTGTGGTGTTGGGTGCAGATTTGCATCCAAGGTGACACATGTCTGTGTCAGGTCTGATATTTAATGTAAAGCAAAGTAAACAGTGTATAGCAGTTAGCAACAACTTAGCCTCACTGCTATGGGAAACGTACATGCCATACGGGATCACACAGTGTTACCTGCCATCCGGCAGAGGTGAGAATCCCGCCTTTAACCCAGCTGAAGCAGATACTTGATTTAGTGACTCCAGAGGTAAGGCTGAATTAACCTGTGTTGTGTGAAAGCAGAACGGCTCGGAACTCGGAATTAAACCCACAACCTAACGAGTCCAACACCCTACTGCTGCACCACCACACCACACAAAAGCACCGTGTTGTCTCATTCTGTACAACATTCTCCTGATTTTGTCTGCATTGGAATTGCTATTAATCTCCACCCGGTCAATAGTTGCAATAGTTCTGCTGGATCTTTACAACCGTCAGTTTAAGCATTATAGAGATGTGGTCACAGTTTATGTCATGTCCCCATATTGATTTAGCAGCAGTGAGCATTTTACTGCATGAAATGCATGGAAGTAATAATAATCATAGTAGTAGTGTTTTGGTTTCATAATTGGTATGTGCAGTTTAGTAATGATAAACAGTCCATGTATTTGGTGCTTTGCATAGTTTGAGGATTGTGACTGTACTCTGTTGTTGTAATGTTGATTTGTGCTGCTTTCTGTATCATTGACTGTTGTAATTTTGTCAGTGAAAACGTGCAGCATATAGCATGTTAAACAATATTATCGTCTGTAGCTGCCTAGTACTAATTATTATTATTTATTATAAAATCGTACATGAAGTACAAATATAATCATAGTAGTAGTGTAGTACGTTTTCCAATCGAATAATTATCTGCCCCATAGCTATAGCATATAGCATGGGACAGATAACACGAACTCATCAGGAGATGAGATAGCGAACGTACTTGTTAACGACGATATCGCACACACGTAGGCCTACTTCAAAATACCGAAAAAGAGACAAACCTACTTCGTTTAACAAATTAGACGATAGATAGG
>Ga0209780_1004182_pt1 | contig 11038 bp, 8 predicted proteins | sample WorMetexBAHAMAS2_FD_187384 | JGI IMG/M metagenome (GOLD analysis project Ga0209780, IMG submission 187384) | Marine gutless worms symbiont microbial communities from Max Planck institute for Marine Microbiology, Germany - Inanidrilus exumae... | ecosystem: Host-associated > Annelida > Digestive...
GAAGTTCGTCATTTTAACGCCCTCGCTGGAAGTGATTCCCTGCGAATATCGCCATAAGTGATATATTGTTAAAAACTAGATTCTTTGGACTAAATTTCTGTCGCAGAAAGTATCCGTGCTAGCTTTCATTTTTGATGCGTAACTAAACAAAAGCTTTGAAAATCGGTGTTTTATGAAGGGGTGCGTCACTTTGAACGCCAATTTCAGGTAGATGGGGACGTCGCCCGCAATCGATATATGGACCGTTGGATAGGGAAATAATGTAGCTACAACTTTGCCGCTGGAAGTTTTCATACAAAGAAACTTTGTAGCAGACTTTTTTCGACAGATGTTGAATTTTACTGGCACAAACAGCGATATCGCGTTTTTGTGCCACCTTTTGGGGGACTTAGGGGTAACGTACACGGTTCATTAATGGCTCGTTGGAAAGCGCGTGGTCTACTTCCTATAAGCGCTAATTGAACTTTTTTCGCTAGCTATTACGGTTGAGGCGCTATAAGCCGATATTGGTCGAAATTGCGCTATTTGACAGGGGAGTGGGTCACTTTGAACGAAAATTATAGGGGGAAAGGGGAGTCCCCACCAACGAATTTTGGCATCAGAAAACTAGAGTTCCTGGGCTATCGTACGGTGAAAAAAAAGTTGCCGAAAATTTCAACCGGCTGAGTAGGGCGCACCAACGCCACAGACAGACAGACGACAGACTGAATCGCGATGGCAAGTAGCGAACGTGAACGCGAGTTCACGTCCGCTAAAAACTGTTATTTATGGTGTAATGCGGTAAGTGCAAAATGGTGGACGGTCGCCATTTTGGAAAAAAATGATAAACCGCTTTATCGCAGCAACGATTTGGCCTGTCGCCATAAAGTTTGGTATGATAACACACATTGGCTCCAGAATCTTATATCTGCCGTTAAAAATTTGAATATTTAAAACCAAATATGATGGACTGCCGCCATGTTGAAAATATAAAAATTGCCATATTTCGGCAAAGGTTTGACCAACTGTCATAAAATTCCAATCAATCAATCAATCAATCGTCGTTTAATAAGGCATGACATAACGCAAGCCATGACAATATAGAATAGACAAGAGAAAAGAAAAGAAAATGAGAGTCAGTAAGTGTCTTTGTAGAGCATGCGTATCAAAAAACTACAATCAGACAACTGAGTCATATGCTCAGGCAGCTGCAAGAGATGCGGTCGTTGTCGGAGGTTGTATCGCTGCGACGAGGCCGATGTCGGTAGAAGCGACGTATATATACGTATTGACCCTTAGAATTCTATCTGCGTTAAAATTTTGAAGGTTGTAAAATCCAAGATGGCGTACGGTCATCCTTCTGAATATCGAAAAATCGCCATATATCGGCAACAGTTTGACCGTTCGCCACAAAATTTAACAACTTGACGCAAATCGACCTAAGCTCCATTGCTCGTTCAGTTTTGAATCTACTGTTTCAAACGTTTTCTTAAAACGTACCTGTTCGCTCGATGCTAGTGCATTCAACGTGTTGAAGGTTCTTGACGATAACCGCGCTCTATAAATGTACTTACCTACTTACTTTCTTACTTACTTACTTACTTACTTATTCAATTACTTACTCTAGAACGATGCAATTAAAAATGGCCCTTTTCGGCGTTCCAGATGTTGAAATACCCATATAAACAATCCATATGGCGGCGGCCGCCTTTTGCGACAAAAATCCATAGGCCTACTCCATATCTCAGTAACGGTTTATAGATATTTAAACCAAATTTAGTAAGTAGAGGGATATTAATCTGTCCGTCCTTGTCAAACTTTATTTAAACAGCAAATAGTATATGGAAAAATTGTTCATAGTTTAGGTGTCGCACGTTGTGTCTTTCTGTCTGTCTGTCTGTCTGTGTGTTAGTGTGCTAATGTTAGCCTATATTAGCCAAAGCTCTAAAACGGCAAAAATTAAAATGAAAGTCAAATTATAACCATAAAACACATGCACTGTGTTATACATTTAAAGCTAGCGATTGACAGATTTAACTGTGATATCACATATGCTTCATGCTTATAATTTATATTTTATTTTTTCGCTATTATAGAGATTTGGCTTATACAACATTAAGTAAGCTGTGAGCAGATTTTAGGCCGCATCGCATGCAGTGAACGCCGAAGCTGCCGAATGCCATGCTCCGGACTTGTAGATGTCACATTTCATTGTTCTCCGTGAAAAATTCGCCCTTTCCTACGATGCGGCCTTTCGTCAAAATTACCTTACTACTTGTTTTGTTTTCACGCAGTAGACAGTAATCTTGCCAGCCGTCAGTCTCTGGGCGTAGTAGTTATGGCACTTCGTTGCACGTTGTATTCGCGCTGTATTGTCCGATGAACATCAGTGTACTGTGGTATCGCGACGCCATATTGACACTGTCACCATATACATTGTACTCGACTCTGTATTGTGTAGCATGTTAGTAGCCGTTACTGGTCCTTTGCTGCTTATTTCAATAAATAAATAAATGTATTGTTCTCTGGATCGTCACGTTATATTGACCGTGGTCTGGGTGCGGGAGAATGTGGAACAGGTTGTGAGGGCACCTGTCGATTTACAGGTGGAACACAGAACAAAGAGCGATGCTTGTCAAATAGAGTCGTGCAAATGGATCATTCTATCAATAGCTTTTTAGCCCACCCGGCGTATCATGCCGAAGGGCTGGCTACATTATGTTCTGTCGGTGTTATTTTTCACGGTTTCCTTGGGGACCAATTATCGCAGAACATACTGGACCGATCTTCATCAAATTGTCAGGATATGTACGTATACGGGTAAGCATAATCGATCTGATTTTCTTTTCGCGATTACTCAAGGAACGTTGCCATGGTAACCGATTTTCTTTGTGCACTGACATTCCACAACGGATGTGAGGATCGCAACATGGATTCACGTGTTAATAACGCCGATGAACCTTTTACGTGTGATAACATTTGGTCAACTTTGGTTCAGTAACTCCTGAGTTTTGCAGGCGCGTTTGTGCCGGGCGGGCTACACGCTGGGCTTTGCCACACATTTCTAGTTGGTAAAGTGTGATGTATCATTTAGTGACATCAGCTATTGTGTGATGTGCCACACCTAAAATGTTAGCATTACTGTTTCCTGGTCTTATTACTCACGTTTCACTATGCCGCTGCCGCGCCTTCCCCCCGCCGCCTGTCCACCCGTGTCCAAATACCACCATAGGAGTGTGAATGGATTCAACATACTGTCGCACCATCGTGTGGCATACCGAATTTCAAGTATCTGCAGACTGTAGTATGAAATATTTTTTGCCTGCGATTTTATATTAGCATAAATAATTGCACATTTTCATACGTTACAAACATGTTTCTTTCTTTTCGTTATAAAATAGAACAGGTTGGTGAGTTTTGAAGCTGTCGAGAAACAAGGAAAAGGTAACGGATGTTGAAAGCGGTTACAGTAATAAATGTGATGTGCTAAACGAGTCGAATGAGAAGGAAACGAAAACGTTGAGGCTGGCAAAACAGAATCCGGAAGTGAAACTCAGAGACAGGGCGGCATTGCATCGCGCTGTCGTTGAGATTTTCATTACAGGTGTTAATCGCAATACTTCCGTGGCTGCAGCTGCGGCGTACACTGTATACTAGACCGCCCTCTGCAAGGTATCGAGCGAACGCGCTCTTCTTCCCTTCCGCCACTTACATACACATAAATCATACTAGCGCCAGCAGGTCGAGAGACGCACGGCTTGTCACTGACGGCCGACATGACGGGCCGCCAAAAGTGGCCCCACTTACTTACTTTTTTACTTTTCTTGCGTCGGTCTATGTCCGCAATTACACCGGATAGCGACAGTAACACAAGTACGTCCGTCCTCGTAATAATCGGACCGAAATATACACTGGCCGCATCGCGTGCTGCCCCCTGGTGAGTCGCGTTGAATATGCACCCTGTTAAGATTGAAAAAGATGAGATAGACGGACGGACTCCAGGCCGATGCATCACTTTACCGCTTGACACTTCCAGCGTAAAAAGGCGTCATTTCCTTACAATTTGGCGTTGTCTTACGTTTGCAGCCGACATTAGCCAGCACCATAAATATCATATCTGTTATTATCATCATCATCATCATCATCATCATCATCATTACTGCGAAAATCACGCAACGACATAATGAACAAATTAACAGTAACTTAATCTTCTCTCCTAAGTTCGACATCTTTTGGTGATAGTCCGGCCACTTTGACGGCCGACAATGCTGGTCGTTAAATGACGGCCGACATGATGGCCCGTTAAGTCGGATGCCAGTGTCGGCTGTCGGAGTGGGATCTCGCGGCACACTGGCTGGCACTGTGGGCCGATAATGTAAAAATTGACGACTGGAGGGCCGTTTACACTAACAGCGGTGCGAAGCGGACCGGTGCAATATAGGGCCTACGCGCGCGGACCCGCAGTGTGAACGTTGTCTTTGCTTTCAGTGAGTTCGATTGCAACTGACATGCGCGTATCCACGCGAACAAACCGCGCGTATTCTCACCGCTCCGCGTCCCACCGCACTCAGTGTGCACGGCCCTTTACTTCAGTCGTGCTTTTGACGGCCAACACTATCGGCCGACAGTGTTGGTCAGTATATCGCGGCCGTCGGCCCTCGATGTCGGTCGTCAATACCTTTACCCGTATGTCTCGGCTTTAACTGCAACATTTGCCTTCAGCGAGAATAATCTACGCCGCCGATGCTGCTGCAAGCATACCGCCCACTGCAAACAAATCATGCGACTTTGTAGACCTACTGGGACGTCCTGCATCCCTTATAAGCTCCGCCCAGCATTACAGCAGTTAGCAAATTAATTTTTATAGATTTAGACCTTCATATTAAGATGTTGTAAGTATTGTATCGTACTGTAGTACTCGCCAGTGAACGCGGATTAAAAGTTCAATAATAAATGTAAATTTTTAGACAACACAGCGAATAATTTTTATGATTATTCATATCTTTGTCCGTTGCTAATTAGCCTACTGACATGGCAATCCGTTAAATTTCGTGCAGTTTACACTGTACGTGATGCAATTCCGCCGGGAATTGTTCTGTCGCTGCAGTCGTATATAATGTGTCTCGATTAGTTCCGTCGCTCGAGTGGCCTAATCTAAATCCGTCTTAACGGTGTCACCGATCTGTCCGTCCATATAATCACTTAACCCTTTAAATACACTCAGAATAACAGGAATCATGTTTTAGTCAATGGGAGAGGCTACATTTCGCACCCCACCTCTCCAAAACCCCTGAACCAATTTGGATACAGTAGATTAACGTGCGCTCATAAGCTGACGAGATGGCCAGCTTAATCTAGCGCATGGCCCAGAACCGAAAAAATAAGGAAGAAATGTATAACAAAAACCGAGTAGCTCAGAAGAAACGGTCCAGGCAATAGTCCGTGGAGGCAGTCCGGGAGGAAGAAGTAAAACTACGGGCGGTAGGATTTGTAAAAGAGGTAGGTATAGCAGTATGAATTTCGCTACGAAGGACCGATTTCGCTTAAATTATACCGTAAAAAGTAATAAAATTAATGACCTGATAATGTAATAAAAATAGTAGTAATAATAAAACTAGCTAGTAGTAATAACAATAAAACTAGAAGTAATAAAAACAATGAAAACACTAAAAAATACGAAATTGGAAAAATATAAGAACACACACAAAGTAAGAATCAATACGGCGGACGAACGCTATTATGAAGAAAATGATAAATCTCCATATTTTCGCATTGGTTTAACGCACGTTGGCCGTCCTAACCCCATCGAAATGTTCAGCGAGTGTCGCATGCATGGTCATGGAAAATAGTACATATGAACATGCGTTGTCATCAGTAATTTATGACTTGCCTTATAAGACTGGTCTTATTCGTCTCGAGAATCACGTACGCTTGTTATTAGGAAAATACTACATGTCCTTAGTCTTCTATCTTTTCAGAAAAGATGTTATCCGTCGATTGGGTTAAGTGGTGGACCGAGTGGTCGTAGTGCATTGATGTAGTCTCTGTATACTATGATTATATTTTTTCTGCAGCAGCTTGCTAATTCCATCGACATGATTAATGATGACATTAGGCCATGTCGCATCCTTTTCTGTCTTGTCTGCCTTGTGTTCAAAGCAGCATGGATGCAGTGGGTTGAAAGGCCATTATATTGTTTCTGATTTTATCCCGGACTGCCTCCAGGGACTTTTGCCTGGACCGTTTCTTTTGAGCTACTCGGTTTTTGGTTTTATTTTTCCCTTATTTTTTTCGTTTCTGGGCCGTGCGCTAGATTAAGCTGGCCATCTCGTCAGCTTTTGAGCGCACGTTAATCTAACGTATCGTATCGTATATTAGGGCCGACAATGGCGAAGGCATTTTGAGAAATAAACTGTTGGCGCGGTAATGTTCAAAGTGTGTATCAATATAGTTCCGACGATTAATATGTAACTGCGCTTATCGAATTCCAACTACGACAGATGCTAGACCTAAATGTGCAATTGTCACAGTAAGTTTGCAGGTGCAAGATACAACTCGTCTTATTCCAACGAGGCAGCTTGTCGTCGGATTCTAACAGATTGTCCTTGCAGACACAAAACGAGTTTTGAACCCTTTATTGCATATTATAAGTTCTAAAACATTGCTTCAGAATACACTAGAAAGCGGGGCAAAGTCCAACATGTAGCCCGCCCGGCATGCGCAAACGCGACTGTGCATTTCGTACTTACCTCGATCGATTATGCTTACCCGTATACGGCATCTTCAAGCTTAAATATTTAAATTTGCATACCATCGATTACAACAAAATTTTGCACACTGACAAAGACCACCAAATACTCTTCGTGGGTGGTCCCAACACGGACGGCCGCCATCTTGAAAATCGAAAATCGGCCATATCTCCGGAACGTTCGACCGATCTTTGCGAAATTTGGTACGATGATGCATGGCCTTCGAACCGGACCAACAACTTATCCTTAGACTCAGCACCAGCGGGGAGGGGTCACATCTCCCCACCTCACCCCTCAGCACCTACGGCGGGACGTATGTCTTATGTCTGTCCGTTTGTCTGTCCCTTGCGTTCCCACGCCTTTTTGTAGCAGACAAAAAAGGCGTGGAGAGGTTGGCTGGCGGGCTGTGATGTTGACGATGGTTTTTTTCTGCTACGTTGAACAACTGATCAGATCACACGGCAATCGAAGGACCCTCCGGCACGATGCAGGCGGCTGCAGAGACTGAAAGCTCGACCGACCAAACGACACCGGCCGACGAACCATTTGAGACAGGCTGAATTACAATTTTGGCAAACTGGGCTATCGCGTGGGAATTTTATGTCTCTTGGTCTCTGAGAAAAGTTGTTCATATTTACAAACCACTTTTGTAGTCCGGATAAAGCAATCGGTCCGGATTTGGGCCAATCTCGCATATTATTTCTCATAATACGTACAAAAGAAAGCCATTCGAGGACCACTGATTGGGTGAAGTCAGTAAACTACATCAAGATATGATTGCCTGGATGAAAAAAGGTTTGAACAGTCGACGAAAAGCAAATTTGCAGCGATGACGTCAGTTGGCAGTCTCTCCCAGATGCTTGGAGCCGCAGCCGCAAAAGCTCGGTTGCCGACTGTTGACAGCTTCACTTGCGGTACCACGAGACGGTTGGTGTTGGCAGAGCGGAGTGGTCGTCGTCCTGGCAAGTCGTCGACGCGGATCAGCGGACCAAGGTAACGTGGTGCATCGCCATATAGAGCTCTGTACGCCAGAGTAGCCAGCTTGTACTGAATTCGTTCCGGAACCCGCAACCAGTGCAGACTGATGAGAGCATCAGTTATGTGGTCGCGGGTCTTCAGGCGGTAGATCAGTCGGGCCGCCGCATTCAGAACCGACTGGAGTCGACGCATTAGGTGAGCCGGAAGGCCGACCAGCACGCCGTTTCCATAGTCCAGCCGGGAGTGCACCAGTGCGACCACTAGCATCTGTAGTGTGGCCGAACCGAAAAAAAACACAAACACAACCAACAGTAACCGATATATCCACACCTTGCCTATCGACATGTGTGGATAATTCGGCGAAGTAGTTGTGTTTCAATGCTTGCGAAGTTTATGTTCAGTGTTCGCCTTTCTATTTGATACGCGCGCAGACAGGTGCGCCAGTAAACAAACGACTGCTATATGCATAATAATTACGCATTGGTCGAGTGAAGTCACACCCGCGAAGATTAGACAGTAAAACTAAAGTAAAAGTAAAATTCGGTTTGCATGTCATGCTTTGAACTAATTTTTTTTGAAAATAAACTTTGTATTATTTATGTTATGATGTTAGAAGCTATTAGGTCCGATAATTACGCCTGTGTAGTTACTAATTATTTTTCGAGGTAGTTAATAACTACCTCTTACGGTGGCCGCATCTAGTAGAAAGCGTAATGTAACGGTCTGGCGTCTGTCCGTCCGTCTGTCTGTTTGTCCGTCGGTCTGTCCCGTTTTTTCTACATTAATAGAGCGTGCGGTGCATACTCAACGTGATTCACTAGGGGGCAGCATGCGACGCGGCCATCGTACATTTCGGCCCGACAATAAGGACTAGGGAGGACCGACATACTTGTTAACTATTAACAATTAGTAACTAGCTACGGATCTTATGAATATTAGTCAAACAGAATTTCTATGTATAGTCTATTCGCTGAACTCGACCGAACCCGCTTGACTTTGGCCATGTGAAAGGCACTCTAGCTCGCGGTTCGATCTTCCGTCACTTCGTTCATTGTCCAGGCAGGCAAGAAACGACGACCATAGCGTTGCGATATCGCAACTGCATGCAAATGAAGCGATTCGTCTTACAGCCGTGTCACTTCCCCATCAATCAATGTCGTCCGTCGGCGTTTGCTGAGCACATTGACGCCGAAAAAAATGTCGTTCTATATTGCCGATCTGATAGGCTACGCCCCGTCCAGAACCACCGTGAAAGATTCAATATAGCATGATATTTTCATCTACTCGACTAGTACAGTCGACTAGTCGACCAGCAAAATTTATTCGACACATGGCCAATATTGTGTTGGTCAAATAATTAAGCACTGCAATTTCCTTTCAGTTTAAGCCGTAAGAACGCGCTATATAAGTACCTCGATATTTTACTTTACTGTGGTAGGACTCTTGTGGCTGTTACTGTAGGTGGCGGGCAGTTGGCATCTCGGTCTGTACGTATGCCTCGCGTGGACAGGAAGTGACGTCATTCTGTCGACAACGTCCATAATGCACCTGTGCGCCATTGCACTTTACCGTTACGTCGGGATCGTCTACCCACTGCGCATGCGCAGTGCACAGGAAGCGCGTCACGTGGCAGCGCTTGTCGTACCGGCGTGGACAATCGCTATCGCTTTGTCGGTTCCGTTTGTCGTACAAGGCACCACCCACTCAGGTAAACTCTGTCTCAACTCTCACTGTTACCAGACAACCATCACTTGAGCTCGCACCGACCACTTTTTGCGGACCATGAATCTTCGGCAGGCTGTTACTTATTTACAGTTTCCAATTCAGATATGCTTTTGCAGCCATGTCCGCCAGCAAGTCCGAACTGCGGCGAACCTCATTTCCAAGTTTACCTTTACTTTTAGCAAAAAGGAACATTATTCCGCCCCTGACCATAAAGTTTGACCTATGACCATGGCCTACTAGGGTAAGGTCAAGAGAACCTGCCATGCCAATTGTTTAGGACAAAGTTCGTTTAGTTGAAAAATTATTGTCTAGACACACCCACACAGCCGACCGACTGCTATGCACGGCCACTAATGACGGCGATGCAGCCTTCCGTCAAAATTCTTGTTACCCACGCCGGCTGTATAGCCGCCGGTGTGGGGTAGGGAGTTCAGTCGCGTCTGTCTGTCTGTCTGTATGTTTGTCCGCGCTCTAAAAAGAAAACGGCTTGAGCTATCAGCACCAAAGTTGGTAGACATATAGTCCATAGCAGGACCTCGGCATGCACTGACCCCGAGGTGAAAAGGTCAAAGATCAAATTCCAACCGTTAAATTAACTTAGGGTTACGAGTTTAACCTTTGCAATGCGGATTGGCCGGGATTCGCCCGGCGTGATGGGTCTGCATGTCGAGATACGACTGCACTTTACTTCAGTTATCATTGTTCAATCTATCAGTCAATCAATCAATCATGAGTTTAACAAAAGGTTGATAAACCGCAACCAGATAATAAAGATAATACACGATGGTAAAAAATGTAAAACTGTAAACGTCATAGAGCATCAAAGAATCGCTTTACATACAAACATAATACGCAGACACGGCTGATAGACTGCCGGTAGATAAGTGAATTAGTGTAAAGTTCAACAGCTTTGACTGCAGCTAAAATCTTTATACAACATTCTAATCAAAAATTGTTGTCAAGTCAAAGAATGACCCTAACTTTCCGCTGCAGCTTCTAAGATTTCTTTGCATTTTGCTGTCAACGACGTTGCGTAACTTTCATAATATTACGTATTGTGCACAGTGTACCCCTATCCTCGACAAAAATTCTGGTCAAATGAGGAATAGTGTTCCCTCTTGGCTAAAAGTAAAGGTGAAAAATTATCCCAGGACCCCAGGATCCCTTCCGGCTACGCCCATAGCTTTACATACTAAATTTTACGGTATTTAACTGTGACGGTGGCGATGCGATTGCGATGCAGGTCACGTGCTCATTGTCACGAACCACATCACGAGGTCCTGCGGTATCTTTGACCGGACGTTTGCCGTCTACTCCTCTCTCGTCTCCTTCTTCATCCCACTCATCGTCATGCTTGTTGCCGACGCCCGATCGATACAAACACTCCGACGCAATTTCCGCTTCCGGTCATGCAACCAGTCCAGCCCACCATCGCCCGGAAAGAAGAGGAAAGAACGAGCGAAACGTATGTGGGGACTTCGACGCAATTTTCGGTTTTCTGATGCTACCGGAATTGGTAGGCTACATTCCCAACCAGCCGGCTCTGAGCTTTCATCGATATGTCAACGAGAGCTCAGCAACTGCTGGGATGGCCGACCGTGGCGACC
>Ga0209780_1004184_pt1 | contig 11038 bp, 4 predicted proteins | sample WorMetexBAHAMAS2_FD_187384 | JGI IMG/M metagenome (GOLD analysis project Ga0209780, IMG submission 187384) | Marine gutless worms symbiont microbial communities from Max Planck institute for Marine Microbiology, Germany - Inanidrilus exumae... | ecosystem: Host-associated > Annelida > Digestive...
CGTCTGTCCGGGGGGGGTGGATATGCGGGGGTGATTGTCCGGACACCTATTAATGGATATCATACTATCTCGACAAATGTTAGATGTGATCAAACACGCTATCAAACACGCTACGGATGACAATTTTGTCTTTTAGCAACCGAGCACGCTCCGGTGCACAACACAGCCCAACTGCTGCTGTACGAAGTTCTCGACTTTCTTTCGCCTTAGCTAGATTAGCTGCTAAAAGACAAAATTGTCATCCGTAGCGTGCTTGATAGCGCGTTTGATCACATTAGCTATGGCCCATAGTTGATCTCCATTGCATTTGACATACAGCAGAATGATTTGGGATACGATACGGTACGATACGGTAGATTAACGTGCCCTCAAAAGCTGACGAGATGGCCAGCTTAATCTAGTGCACCGTGACCGGCCCAGAAACGAAAAATAAGGAAAAAATAAAGTCAAAAACCGAGGAGCTGAGAAGAAATGGTACAGGCAAAAGTCCGTGGAGGCAGCCCGGGAGGAATAAGTGAATCTACGGCGGATAGGATTTGTGAAAGAATTTATTGATTTATTTATTATTATGTATAAAGTAATCACGTCAAACGCGTGATGTGAAGTAAGCACATAAAAGATTAGCAGTACAAAAATGAAAACATACAGACTAATAAAACAAACTAAGTAAACACAATACAAACAAAGTAAGCAAAAGTGAGAAAAAAATCAATAGCAATCGTCAAATATCAGTCTATTAATGAATGTATTTTTGTGTAGTTCGGATTTAACCTGATTAATCGACAAGCCATGACCAAGTGTTCGTAAATTATAACAGGTAGACTTGGGACTAGGAAGCAAGTGATGCAGGTTTTAAGACGGGAGTGAAAGAGAGACGGGGTTATAGATGTACAGAGTGGTGAATCAGAAAAGGAAGAAGTGACGGGTGAAGGAATAGGTGAGTAGGAAATGGAAGAACTGGTACCAGAATGAGGTTTACGAAGAGACAAAGGGAGCTGATTCCAGAGACAAGGTGAAGCATAACAAAAGGAGCGATCAGTTATTTTTAGAGAGGATGTTGAAGGTGGCCGAGCAAGAGTAACGACGGATGAAGAGCAAGTACTGATAGGACGTTGAATGGAGATGAGGCTATAAAGGTACGGAGGTTGGGTAGTTGTGAGAACGTTGTAGGTAAGTGAGAGGAGCTTGTATTCGATGCGTTCAGTGATCCTGAGTCAATGAAGAAACCGTAAGATGGGAGTGATATGACACGAGTCAATAGGTTTGAAGAAATCAAGCAGCGACTGGTTGAAATCCGGTGTCAGTGCTGGCCGAGTGTAGGCGTGTCGTGGAGGTATGAGATCACGGTTGACGATTTATACAGTGAATTTTATTTATAAAACTATATACATGTTTTAAAATGTCAAAAAGTTCAATATACGACGACAGCATGTCTGTCACATGGCGAGTCCGCCTCTCAACTGATCCCACCTGACCAATACCTAGATGACTTCGCCTCAACAAGGTCCGCGCGTGCCTATACTACCTGTCGTCCACGAGGCCCACGCGTCATTTCACCTAGCCGGTCAGCATCCAGGAATGACCGCCACGGTTGACCGCTCTCCAAGCCAAGTCAACAAACAAGCTAAGGTCAATAGCAGATCCCCTTGGCAACGTGCCAGCTGGTAAGACGCCAAACCAAGGATTCAATGTAACAATGTTCTACGAAAAATGTTCATGGCGTCGATTCACAGAGAGGCGAAAGTCCCTGACATCTGGCAAAGTAGTAATTCAGTATTTGAGTGAAAAGATGCAATTTCCGTGTTTCCTATATAGGTGGAAAAAAATAAAGCATTCTTTAATTGATTACTTTTCAGTAGCATTTCTCTAATAAAAATAAAATCGGTTCGTGTATGTCAAAGTTAAAGCAAGCCAAAGTGTAAACTTTTTAAACACGCAGTGTCTAATTTCCTGTTGCAGACGCTGCAGGCGCTGATTACAGTTTCGCTTGCTTTGCCGTAAATGCTACGCTAGAGTATGTCTACAGGCAAACGTTCAATTTTCATGCAATGGAGTGCTGAGAAACCGTAGTCTTTCCGGTGAGAACGGCAACGATGACGGACACGTAGAGAAGTAACGACGACTGTAAAGTATAGGCCCTGCGGAGGGAATTTTAACGCATTCTAAGGCCCCGTCCACACCAGCAACAATGTCGAAGCAACGTTCGACTTTGTCGAAGCAACATTCGACATTGTAGCATTCGACAATGTTGCTTCGACATTGTTGCTGGTGTGGACCGGGCTTAACAGGTAACTCACTACCTTCCGACATTCGGTCTTGCCGCACTCTACCGACATTCGAACGTCACCTCAAAATGTACCTGTTCAGATAACTCGCATGTATTAGGCCACCGTGTCAGTAAGTGTTCTTACACGAACCTCGACATCGCATTAGTTTATTTTCTTAATAAACAACAGTATAATAGAAAAAGAAAAAGTCTCACGCCACTGCGGTCAGGGATGATTTGCCGTGATTCGTGGGCTATCATATACGATCCACCTACCTACCAAATTTGAAGTCTCTATCTCCACCCGAAGGTACGAATTGCGATAAAAATGTGGAAAATTGGGTGGTTTGGGGGTACTTAGGGGTCACTCAAGGTTACTGGAAATAGCGCCATTCGATAGAGTGCATACGAGTTCCTATTAGCGTTCCATAGTAACTATTTCCCTATCCTGCGGCCACTAGCGCCTCTGCAACCTGGGACTCCAGGGGGCTATAGAAATATTGTATTATTATGCTTCCCAAGGTGAAGTTGACAAGCACTTCGATCTGCTTGCTTACCGTGTAGCGTTTCCCATGTTGTCACTTATCGGTCTGTCTGCCACTCTGCAGCCTGTCGCGACTTTTCCGTCACGACGTTCTGTTAATTTATACATTTTTGTCGCACATCCTTCGTAATACATTTTCCAGAGTACATGATTCGTTTCCTTTAAATGCTGAATTGAGCTTTCTCCTAAACGGAGAATATTTGTGAGAATATTTTGTCGTATACAGAGAAAAAACAATGGTAAAATTCTGTTCCGAAAGTTTACATGGTGACACCGATCGACGTTGTTGTGTTGAAATGTCGCAAGGGATTAAAACGGGTTATGTACGAAAGATATGAATACGGTCCTTATTACAACAGTCTGGCTAGACTCATACGAGGAAGACGCGCGTAGTAAAAAAGATTGGCATTAACCTACAGATTACATCACACTTTAGGTTCTCAAAAGTCAGCCTTCAATAGAGAAGTAATAAAATGTGGGTCGGACAGAACGAATCAGACCAGCATGGTAACGTTCAAGAAGTCAAAAGTGGCTAAACTCACTTTGCCCTTCCCTTTCCCGTAATTTTCTATTTTTTCATAATTTCCTGCTTGTTTTGGAAATAATAGCGACTACTTAGTAAGCTGTTGTTTCAATAAACTTTTTTTCGGTTGTGTCACTTTACAACTTTATTTCTATTTATAATTATTCATTATTTTTATTTATTAAATACAAAGTTATAAACCGCTGGGAGAAATAAAATTTCAGCTGTAGGCCTCCACCGTAAAAGGTGCTATTCGCTGCAAACAGTACTTCGATAAATGAGCGTATTCAAGTTCAACTAAAAGGCTGTATTGTGTTGAATGAACGCAATACAGTATTCACCCGAAGCTGTCCGCTATATGCAACAGGCGTTTCCCTGGGCCCATAAAAGTCGTAAACGCAAACGGCATCTCGATCGCTTGAGCCGTTTTTGTAGGGCACACTAGGTGACAGACTGATTGACAGACCAACAGACCACGCTATTCGGTCGGCTGCAATAGGCGAAGCGCACAGTGCAGAAGCCAAATTCTGTTATTGTCTATGGCTACAACAAGTATTTATTGGAACAGTCGACTCAAATACACCATGTCTGCCTTTCCATCGTAAGCGTTCACCAGATGGCGCTATCCCTAACTGGGGTCGGAGACATCTAATTGCAGCTTACTACTCATCTATCGACCTCGAAAGGATAAAAGGCTGAGTTGGCCTGGTTGGTTGACCTATAGTGGACGGTTTACCCACATAAGTGGTCACCAGTAAGCTACAGGTCTCGCGCAGGACAGGGAAAGTCCGTCGGTCAAAGACCGACGTTCTACCGCTGTGCCACGAAACCAAGTGCGATGTAGTCTAATAATAATAATTGTAGCATATCTCTTACAGTGGTTTCCGTACTTGTATCGTCGTACAGAACAAGGCAGTAGTAGACAGCAGAGTGAGCAGACTTCGCTTCCTCGGCGGTGTGGAATCACACGCTTAACTATATGCTTACTTAACGCAAGTCCAGTTAATGCTAAATTAACTTGCCTTCCTACGTACATCAATATATATATTTTCTTCGGCGACGTCGTCCGTTGCCCTAGTAACACCAACAACAGAAGTAGTTTATGTATTTTTTCTTCCCATTAATCGTCCAATTTCTCGGTTCCTGTCTTAGTTCATTTGCGACTAATGTCGAAATAGTTAGTCACAATTATGCCGTTTAATAATGCGAAATTGAATTATGTCCGATTTTACTGTAAAAAATAATTTTAAGCGAAATCGGTGGTCAGTAGCGCAATTATATCGTAATGCATGCATTGCGATATGATTTTGTAAATAAGCTGTTTTACTTACTGCATTACTGGAGACATGGTGTCACGTGACTCAATAATCGATGGTGATTGATATCGATAAGTATAAGTATGTAATCGAAATCGCGAAAACGTTTGGTGGATGTGCTTCCAGTGCGCAGCGTACAGCCCAGGGGTAAGACTTTGAATTGACTGTAACAGTAAAAATAGAAACTAGACATCCTGTAGGGCACCATTTGGCCGTGGGTTTTCGGCTTTTGTAATCATTGCGAAGTTATGACAGCCTGAAGTCGCAAGACCTGGAAATTTTTTGAGAAATTTTTGTGTTTATTTTGGAAAAACGACCCTTTATGGTAAAATTTTCAAAATTCTGTTCCGAAAGTTTACATGGTGACACCGATCGACGTTGTTGTGTTGAAATGTCGTAAAATTATTCGGACGGAAAATCGTGCATTATTTACCGAACAAAAAGAATACAAAATTTCGGCTCCCTCTCAAACTGTCGCTAGTGCGCGTATCACGCCCAAAGTCTGCCGGGGCCATCCCCAGCATTTGGCTCACAAAGTTCCAAATTTCATCCAAATCGGTTCACTTCCGGCGGAGTTATAGCCCAACACGTGACTGAAGGCCGTTCTTTCGGCCCATAGAGTAAATCAACTATTTGCCCGAAAACCTTCGGGCAAATGATGATATACGGCTTCGCGAATAATGCCGTTTTCGATGACTTGAGTGATCTTTAAGGTCATTTTTCCGAGTTTTTATCTTTCACTCTTAAGTAGATTTCATGTATTTTATGTTATGTATTCCTCATTTTTGTGTTTATATTTGTATCGTTCCTATTATTATTATGTGTAACGTTAGCCTTAGAAGTTTGCGTGAATTGAACTATGATTTTTTATAAGGACACCTGTAAGTGCATATTTTGTCTTGGTGCTCCTGCTTGTTTGAATGTTTTTGTTCTTTCAAGCAAATAAATGATTTCTGTTGCCAGCCTTTCAAATGCGTTTTTTTGTACTGATTTGCAGCAGCTGATAAAAAAGTGATAAGATTTCAACTGATACAGAACGTCGTGCGGTCCCTCTACGATAACAGCTCTTCCAGCTTGAGTTACAAAGAAGACACGGTGGAATAACTAGTTGGGTCCTCTGTCAGTTCTTGGTCAGCTCAATCCTATCGTCAGCATTGCTTCAGGACTGGGAAACGCATTACTATCGGGATCCCGAATGAACAGCAGCTTGAGTACAAACCTCAAGCGTGTACTGTAAATTTAGTATTATATTACGAAGAACCGAACTAGATATACATGTAATCCAAACGAAACAGAAACTGCGCGTTGACAGACGCGTGCGATGAAGACGGTGTTTTACCGGGCGGCTTGGAGCTTGAAGCTGAGGCCGCGGTTGTGTCGTTGACAGCGGCGCCGGTGGCGGACCGCCGGCGGGCCGGTACGCCGCCGCCGGTCGACCGTTCCGTGTCGGACGACGGAGTCCGCATGAGCCGACGTCGTGGCTGCGCGGCCCCGCTCGGCGGCGATGGAGCGCGGTCGGCGGCGGCGTCGCCGGTGGTCGCCGGCGCGTCGTCGGTGTTGGCCGAGTGATTCGACATGAGCATCGGTATCGACTCCTCGCCTTCACCGCGCTCTCCACCTGCCAATCACGCACAGCACGCCACTCACGATTGTCGGCCAGCTGCCACCGGTTTTCAATGTACCGGAAATTACAAAATCTCACCAGGTAACTCAACAGGCACGTCCGCGCACCTGCTCCGCAAGCAAGAATGTCCAGTGATGGACTCTCGAGACACGTATCTACGGTGTCTTGCCTCGAGACTGGCTTGGAACATGGTTTTCCACGGCTTGGGCAGTTATGTGTCAATCAAGGTCACTGGACTGGAGATAGCACCATTCGACAGAGCACATAATTATTAGCGTTCCATAGTAACTATGTCCCTATCATCATCATCATCATCATCATCATCATCATCATCATGAAAACTTGATAAGGCGCCCCTTACAGGGGTTCAGCGGCGCCGTACATAATAATGTTAATAAAAAATAAGCTAAAATCTAGATCTAGAGTCTAAAAATAAGTCTTTAGTTGCTTGTGGAAACTAGCACGCAAAGGCGACTGTTTAATGTCAGTAGGTAGCACGTTCCAGTCGTTTTGGAGATAGTGAGATATTTGTCGAAAATAGCCGATTTTAACCTAACCCACCTCAGACGTGCGATATTGCATTCGTTTTGGAATGTCAGGGCTACAAATAAATATGAATAGGCCGACGTCGCCAATTTTGACATTAAATTGGTTACCATGACAACGTCCCTTAAGCGATCGGAAAAAGATCAGATCGTTAATCTACGAACAAATACCTACCACAGGTGAAAATTTGATGAAAATTGGTCGAGAAGATTTTGAGATAATTTGTCTTAATAGATTTATTTCTGGAAAAAATGATGGGGTGCAAGCCTTTGCCCCTCTTAAAATCTGGAGTTACTGACTAAATTTTTACTCGATGTAGCCAGATCATCAAAGATGAATCTCGGTAAATTAAAAGTGCGACATTGCAATCCGTTTAGCAATGCCAATGCGACGAATGAACGTGAGTCGGCCGATTTCGTCCACTTTTAACCCAAAAATTGGTTGCCATGGCAACGTCCCTAAAGCAATCGGAAAAAACGGTCAAATCAGTAATCTACGATCAAATACCTGTCAAATGCTGAAAATGTGGTGTAATCCGTTCGATGAATCCTGAGAAAATTTTGTCTGAAATGTTTATTTCAAAGAAAGAAACGACGGGGTGTACATCTTTGGCAATATTAAACTACGGAGTTACTGGATAAAAGTTCAACTCATTTACGCCCAATGTAACTAGGTCATCACAGATTAAAATCAGAATTGCGATATTGCAATCCATTTCGGAATGAAAAAGCTACTAATAAAATTGAATAGTTCGATTGTGCCTATTTGACCCTAAAATTGGTTGCCATGGCAACGTCCCTTGACGCATCGGGAATGGGGGTCAGATCGGTAATCTACGATCAAATACCTACCATATGGTAAAAACGTGGTGAAAATCGGTCTAGTGGATCCCGAGATAGCTTTGCTCAAATGATTATTAAAAACTGAATAAAAAATTAATGCAAGCAAAACATATAGCCCGCGGGGCATGCATGCCGCGCGAGCTAAAACACTCTAACAGCTCAGTATGTAACCGTCAGAGGACGCCAGACCGTTACATTAGTAGGCCATTCGCTAGACGAGGAGAGCATACCAACGGAAACTTACGTCTGTCAAGTGGGTTAAAATCCATCACTGTCTAACATTGGATTCAAACCTGGTTCTACTCGGTCTAAATTATTCACTAGTAAAATTGGATTGAACGTCAACAAAAGAAGAAGAAGATTTCGCATAGACAACGAGATCCTAGCATGGGAGCTCGTCCCAATGTGGCGCTTTGAACGCAGTTCATCTAGCACACGATCGACGTCTGCCCAATGGCCGGCTCAGCTAATAGCCATGCCTTAAACCGACCAGCAGTTCTGGTAACAGCGTCTACTGTTATGCAGAACTCGCTGTTTCTTACATACATACATACATATTTTATTTAAGCACAACAGAGCAATTCAGATTATATAATCACTAACCAGTAAAAAAAAAAGTCTCTGCCGCCGTAGGATTAAAATCACTTACACGTCGCCATAGACAAATAATCAACACAATACAATACAATACACAATTAAACTTTCCCAATTGTAAACTGCAAGAAGTCAATACATTTAATCCTTCGAACAAATACAGAGACACTGTGTGCACTTACAACATCCGCCGGTAAAAAGTTCCAAATTTTTACTATTCGGACTGCAAAGAAATATTGTCCACAACAAGCACTATTGTGTTCTATCGAACTCGGGTCTATCAAATGCAACCTCGAAACGACCAAAATTGCCAAAATCGGATTTTGCACACCTCTAAAATCGGTAATCTACTTCCGGCTTGTCTCAGAAACAATAGGCATCTAGCCGACCACATATCCGAGCCGTACGCAAAGTTTTATGGAAATGGTAAAGAATTGCGCATGTAATCGTTCTAGACCGGATGAAATCGATACCGAAACCGAAATTTGCACCTATCTAAAATCCGAATTCTATTTCTGGTTTCGTGGACCACCGAGTACAAAGTCTACGCTGATTAGTTATACCTCTGTTCGGGTTATTGTGACGATCTGTGGGAAAATATGTCCACCACAATCGCGAAACTGCCAAAATCGGACTTTGCACACCTCTAAAATCCGTAATCTACTTCCGGTTTGTCTCAGAAACAATAGCGTTCGAAACAACCGCATTTCTGAGCAGCATGCAAAATTTGGTGAAAATCGGTAAAGAATTGCGGACGTAATCGTTCGACAACCGATCGGTGGACAGACATACACACGGACAGAAACCAAAGTGATTGTCTGTCAAATGCATTTAACAGACTATCAACGACCTCGAGCGACCTGGAAGGTCACTTTTGCTGTTTGAAACTCTTCTAACTCCCATATCTCGTGAAATGTAGCACGTGTATTAACTTAACAATATAACAGTAACAAGTTAACAACCTTGGGCGAGTTGTTCACACCTATGTGCCTCTGTCACCAAGCAGTATAACTTGGTACCGGCCAAGGGGCTGTGATGCTCTGCGGCTAGGAAGGTAACCACAGGCCTGGCGAAACGTAATAGCTGCCTACCGCCGGGTGGATGACTTACAGTCGTCACCTGCGGGCTGACTGCCTGTTATACACTGGAATCAGCTCTTGACCCAACGCTCGGTAACGAGTATGGGAAGCCTTTACCTTTTACCTAGCCTTAGGATGATAGACTGTCCCCAGTGGGCGTGGTCAGGGTCACATGACCCGTTTTTAAATATGTCCCAATCATATCTTTGGAATCGGTGAAGCTAGGTACTTCAAATTTCGTGTGCTGGTAGATACAGAGAAGTACTCGCGCATACGCGATATATTACACCCGAAAGGTATGTATTTCGAGTCATGTGATCTCTTCAAATTTTGGAAAATACGTGATAAAATCTAGTTAACGGTGCAAGATAGAGGCATACTTGCAACGGAACACTAATAGGAAATCGTATGTGGCCTATCGAATGGCATGTACCATTGCCAATGTCCTTGGATGACCTTGAAGGTCACTTTGGCTGTTTGAAACCTTTCTAACTCCCATACCTCGTGAAACATGGCACGAATTTGCTAACACAGCCCGTCGCGCGATCCCTGTGCGGTAGCTGAGCTACTTGTATTTCTCGGGAGGCTTCAGTGGGACTCTCACCTACAGGAAATCAGTAGCATGCGTATCGGCCGATCGATATCTGCGAACAACACCATCTATCGTGTTCGAAGAGAACGGTTCGAAACCGTTAATTGGTCATGACGTCATGCGCGGAAAACGATAATTACATCTCAGCTGAAGCCGCCGAACTCATACGATCACCGACACCGAACAACTCATCCGCCAGCGCCAGCCTACCAAGTACGTGCTCGCCATTCATCCATCCATCTCGGCTGTTGCATTGCCGTGTCGCTGATGTTCATTTGCCGTCGGCAAACGTGAACCCTTTAGTATAGGCATGCACGCAGAAATGGGACCGCAACAAGAGCAATTTCGTGACCGCCGTGTAACTTATTTCGGGCGGCAGGTTTGGTACACAGCAGAGGGACGAAACGCAACAAGATGCAGTCGGAGATGGCAGACTTCGCGCCCGGTGCCGCCACCTGGCGAACCGGACGAAACACTCTGCTTGCTTTCCTGCTTAGCTCATGGGGATCGACCGCAACCACTGTCTCGGCGTCGTAACATTGTCCTCAACGTCGACATTCTGGCCTCGACCGGTGCCAAAATGTTGGCCTCAACGGTCGACCCCGAAGCCAAGTTCGAGGCCAAAATACTTCGGCCTCGTGAAGCGCCGCGGAAGTCTTCTAGCGCCACGGAAGTCTTTTGACATTCTGGCGCTTTACAAATCGGATTATTATTATTATTATTATATTGTCCTCGGTTTCGACATTTTGGCCTCGGTTGAGGTCAAGGCGAAAGATTTGGCATCGAGCTCGAGCTGAGGCCAATGTATTGACCTGACACCGAGGCCGAGGTCAATGCAAAATGTCGGCCTCGTCCTCGGCCTCGACATTCCGGCCTCAATCGAAGCCATGATAAAAATATTGGCCTCGATCCGAGACTACTTCTGGCATCGAAGCTGAGACAAGGCCAACATTTGGGCATCGAAGCTAAACCAAACAGAAAACGTCTATATTTCGTATTATAAAAACAAAAACTGGCTTCAGTTTCTCTTTATTGTAAAAGCCGCCGTTCTAAAACAGCAAATATCAAAATTTTATCCGCAAATTCAACGCACAGAAGCTAGCGATCACATT
>Ga0209780_1004185_pt1 | contig 11038 bp, 13 predicted proteins | sample WorMetexBAHAMAS2_FD_187384 | JGI IMG/M metagenome (GOLD analysis project Ga0209780, IMG submission 187384) | Marine gutless worms symbiont microbial communities from Max Planck institute for Marine Microbiology, Germany - Inanidrilus exumae... | ecosystem: Host-associated > Annelida > Digestive...
TTGGATTTTTGCCGAGATTTTTGGCGTCAGAAAGCTAAGAGTCCCTGGGCTATCATATGGCATCGTTTGTGTGATTCTAGGTTCTTTGTAGGGGCCAGACGTGTGACAGACGGACGGACACACGATAACGGCAAGTACTGCAGTAATATAGCGTCGTTCGGGTAAAAATGAACACTGGCTTTAGTTTGAATTTGCGGTAAAGTTAAAAGCGGCGGCTTTCACAACAGAGAAACTGAAGGCATTTCTTGTTATTATATGTAAATATGTGCCTGCATTGTGGCAACTGAATTTTGTTCACAGCGTGAATCGTTGTTGTTCTATGCTCTGTGACATGCACTGTTGATTGGTCCAAATGCAGTCACGTGACGCTCACGAGAATGGAATATTGCATCGTATTCTTTGCATACTACTTCACTTATTATTTCATATAATAGTAAACACCACCAAGCATACGAGAGTCTCCTAAATTTTGCACTGAACGTAGGCCAATACAGTGACTTTCATAACATCACTGCCATTCTCCACTATTAATTATAGTATGGTTATGTATGGTTATGTAAGACATCCTAATTGATTGTATGCCAGCCACATTTATGCATTCAAAGTCAGTCAATCCAAATGAGTGGTAATACTGCAAAAAATAATTAACTTCCTTCAGCCAAATGTTTAAAAAGTACTTATGGTTGAAATTGCACTTTAAAGCAAAATAATGATTACAATTATAAATCGTAAGCATCGCCGAGTTGCTGCAAAACTAGCAGGATAGCCACCAATTTATATCTTGGGAGCTCACAGATCCACACCCCATCACCGATAAGAAGGAATTTGGCATGCAAAACAGAACTCATATATGCTATTCCGTGCAAGTGTCACATCTGTAGGTGCATTGTATTGCCCCTGCAGGCGAGAAACTACAATGTGACCAAATTTTTCGATTTGGGTGACTTCCATATCTTAGCTACTTTTTCACCAGTAATAGTGAAATCTCTGTAAAAGGTGGCATAGTCGCTGAAAACTGAGCCAGGAATTACAGTGAAAAATAATACAATAGGTCTTTGTGCGTGCAGAAATGGCCATTTGTAAAAGAGAAACATATCAAATAGAGCCAAGAACTTACATACTGTTTATGTTTGAATTGGATGATGAATGCGTAATCATTAAAAAATATTAAAGAAATTCGTTCTTGGCCGTAACCTTTCCATTCATCCAACACAAAAACTAAAAATCTAAACCAACCAAGATGACATTTGGGGGATAACTCACGTGGACCCAAAAGATGCACATAGGTGTGAACAACTTGCCCAAGGTTGTTACGCAACTTTGCCCTGAGTAGGATTTGAACCCACGACCTGTTGATCGCGAATCCAGCGCTCTACCAATTGCGCCACATCGCCCAAGTAAACATTAGATGGGGGTCAACGTTGGACGAATCCATTTGCACCATGATGAGTGACAAGCCGGGGATGTGGCCTTTCGTCAAAATTCCAGTTGTTTGTGTTAGTTTTACACAGACATAGTCACCTAGAATCCACTCAACTGTTCTGTCTGTGTCTGCTAAGCCACAGTCCTTCGCACAGTTTCACGAAAATCCATGCACTAAGTTTGGATGCCACATTATCTGAGAGTTACAATTTCACTTACGTGATTTTCTTGCTCTGCTTATGCACACAGTCACACTTAGTACCTCATTGCTTTGAGATTATACATTGATACAATGAACACAAAGTAACTAGAAGAAGCTGGCAATCACAAGAATGCAACAACCCACGCCCGGGAAAACCCAGTGGCAAGCGGACTCAGGGAAGTGACGCAGGGAAAACCAGGTGTCGACAGAATTGCTTTCCCCTCCCCTGCATCTGGGCTTTGATGATTGCCTGGTGGCTAGGATGGAAAGTAATCAGAACTGTTCTGTGCTGTAATTTGTACGACAGTTGTGCACAATGATAGGCATACACTTGTGAACATTTTAAATTTGTGTTGGTTTAGATTTTGTTTTTGTGTGTTTGATTCGGTTTACCATTTATGCATTTTATGTTAATTTATTTCTGTTGCTTGCTTTTGTTGTGTTGGATTTAGTTTCTTCAAGAGATCGGCTGGGAAGAACGTCTCCAAAATGACCTATTAGGTGTCGAGTGGATCACAACTTTTACCCAGTCAATGCAGCATTGCTTATGTGGCGGGGAATTAGAGCAGGGAAAATCCAGCGTAGCTTATGTACGCAGCAGCAGCGCCAATACTGCGTTTTGTCGGAAGACTGACACAGACTTTGCGACCTTAACCTTTGACCTTTTTACTCCCAAGTAAATGGGTTTCCAGGACTCATCGTGGAACATTTGTATGTCATATTTGATGATCCTAACTGCATCAGTTTTTGATATATCATCTGGGTATAGAGACAAACAGCGGTGACAACCGTACCCACGTGACTGCAGTCAGCGTTGCTGATACAAGGACAGTAGTAGAGTAAATTAACAGCTATGGCCATGAGCCAGTACAGTTTTGCATGAAGAATGAAGTGAACGTCTGCAAGGGTTGCCAATAACAAGGGGTGGCTCTATAGTATGTTCTGTGCTGACTGCTAAGTGTGTGAATGTTGGTGTCATTGCAGCAACCTGTGTATCTCCATCCCGTTCAGGAGTTCCACCGACACTGGAAGAAGTCTGTGACCAAATTCTGCCTAATGCAGACTTGCTCACTATGTTCAGTAGGTATTCTCTTTACCCATGGCACTGTTTATGTGTCTTGTTTCAATGAACTGTTTACTTTGTCACTGTAGGGTTGCATTAGCGTGATTATATGTGTGTCTGACAATGAAAGAATTTTGCAAGTTGGTGTAGAGTCCCTGGCTATCATGCAGCATTGTTTGTACGATCCGACGTTTACTGATTTTGCTACAACCCCGATTTGTGATGGACGGACATGCAATGACAGCAAATACAGTGTACCGCGCTAGCATAGCATCGCACGGGTAAAAATGACATTTGAAAGGCTTGTAGTAAGAACGACCTTGAAGACCTTGAAGGTGACTCAGACAGGGTTATTGATTTGCCTCTATTCGATAGGTCGTATATCACTTCCTGTTACTGGTCTGTAGTAAGAACGATGCTTTTCAATGAACAACACTTTTTCAGACATATTACCACATTTACAGTGTACGTGACTGGCTGTGACCTTGAGACGTCCCCCATTCTTGAAAAGATAGTTGCAGTTACTAGCCACGTGTACTTTCTGATTTGTGTAAACATATCATAGATAGTGTGCGCTGTATTTCCAGAGGTGTGAGAGATAAAAATGTTTCAAACAGTAAAAGTGACTTTCAATTGACTAAATGTCGCCGGCAGTGGTGCCATTCGATAGGCCACATACTATTTCCTAGTACGAAATTTGAAGTGCATAGCTTCATTAAGTGCAAAGATATGATTGGGGCAAAATTTTACAAAACAGGCCAGTGATTCGGACCATGGCCATTAGGATGTCTCATTTCATGTCATCGCATAAGACTCCATCTCTCTACGACTTACACGCCAATTCTTGAGTTGGAGAGCTGGCGTAAAGGCAGCAACGTTTCTTCTATCCTGCATACAAAATTTGATGACTCTCTTCAGCCATTCCGGAGATTCGATTGCGGGCGTCGAAACTGACAGGTCTTTGCCTCCGCTGATGGACTCGCACAACGCAGTGCCTCGCGCAGTTCGGTGTCTCACGCCCACGGACCTGTACACAGATGTGAATGGTGGGTGTGATACACTGGTTATCGACGACCATCACCAGTTTGTCACACTGACCATCCAACGAAGTTGACAGCGCCTGAGACGATCGGCATGCAGTTATGAAATTTTAAAATCTAGTTTGAGTGAAAGTTCTAGAGGGAAGTACCCGTATTTTTGGAGATATCCAAATTCCCTTCCAACGCAGTGTAGGATAAGATGAGGGAAGCCTCTTTGCCAAAAACAAGCTCAATCTCTTTAGCCGTTTTTGTACAGTGCCAAGCGCACATGAGTTCCTATTTTATTCTATAGTAACTATGTCGATTTCTTGCACCATTTATGAGATATAGCAAGATATTGGTCGAAAATCGTCGATTTCAACCTACCCTACCTATAGTAGGCACTCCCGTTGGGCATTAATGGAATTTCGCTGGGCTATTGTATGGCGTTGTTTGCATGATCCTAGGTTTAGCCGTCTTTGTAGAACACTGACTTGTGATTGATGGACAGATAATGACAGCAAGTACCGCACTAGCCTGTCATGGCGCAGGTAAAAATTGGTCATATGACCTGACTATGCCCCTTTTAGGGCTGGTGTGACATCCGTAAGCTAGCCCTTTATATACTTTACCCGTGTGCAGAATTTGATGATTCTAGCTTCAGCCGATCCAGAGATATGATTGGGGGCCCAAAAATTTAAAATGGGTCACATGACCGTGACCACGCCACTTTTAAGGGTGATTTGTCATCCGTATGCTGGGACTTGACATAGCCTACCTGTGTACAAAATTTGATGACTCTAGCTTAGCCATTCCACAGATATGGTTGGTGCCCACCGAAATTTAAATGGTTCATATGACCTGACTACGCTTCTTGCAGGATGGTTTGTCATCCTGGGCTAGGATTTGCTACGATCAAACTACCTACCAAATTTGACGTCTCTATCATCATCCACTACAAAGATATGAAAGGCGATACAAAATGTTGAAAATGGGGTGATTTGAGGTAGTTAGGGGTCACTGAAGGTCACTGGAAATAGTACCGTTGGATAGAGTGCATACGAATAACCATTAGCCTTCAACAGCAACTGTGTCCCTATCTTGCCCGTTTCTCTGAGATATTGGTCATAATCACTGGTTTGAACCTAACCCACCTCTGTTTGGCTCCCTAGTTCGGGGTGACGCCGTTGGAATTTCGCCGAGGTCTTTGGCGTCAGTGAACTAGAGTCCCTGGGCTATCATCTGGCATTGTTTAGGTGATGCTAGGTTTAGCTGTAGAACACATTCGTAGAACACATATTTGTGACCAACGGACACACGATGGCAGCAAGTATAGCGCTAGTATTCGTCACGTGGGTAAAAGCTGCAAGACAACCATTATCAATAACACCAACACTCTCAACGTATCTGTTAAACTTGTTAGTTTTGTCAGCATCATCATAAAGCATTCTGCCATCATTATCATTCTTGTCAGTAGCACAAATGCGGTCTCTGTGGGACATTTGACTGTTCAAATGTGATAGTGTCTCGGAAACGGTGCAAGATGGCGTTGTTGTTAGTACAGATTACTCATACAGATTACTCACAGGAACTGATAGAGGCCTATGGCCTATCAAATAGCGATAATTCGGATGATATAGCACGTCACATGGTACCTCTGTGTTAGCAGAGCTTCTAGTAGAAGTTCTGCACGTGATTGTTTACTTGCTATTTACTTCGTGATATGGTGCAGTCTTATTTTACGATCAAAAGCAATATGCTTAGCATCTCAGAATCCTAATACAGCCATAAATTTATAATCACGGAATAAACATGTGCATTTACTTTAATTGTTTGTCATATTTTGTGCACCTGTCACTTTTCCACCTTTAACCTTTCTCAGAATTTTTTTTGATTTTGTGTGGTTGTTGTGCAGGGGTTAATGTACGGACAGTGAATTGCAAGGTGACATGGGAGGGGACGTACAGGTTCACGTATGAAGTGGAGTTAGGTGGAGGAGGTATATGTGACAGCCCAGGCAGTGCCGTTGTTGCTTGCCAGGAGCCTGGATCCGTTTATGTGGATAATCAAGTATTCCGCATGTTTTTTGGCAAATGTCCCATGGTCACTACATCTTCCAATCAAGGTTTGTAACGTGTTTTTATCGTTGTGTTTGGATGATAATTTTTTAAAGTCATGGAATGTTGTTAAATGTCATTAATTGTGATCCTTGTTTTTCCTTTTTTATGTTTTGTGTGTTTTCCTTGACAGTTTAATTGACGTAACTTTATTTGCTGGATGCATCATTCCTTACACAGCTTTGTTACTGTCTTTTTGCCCATTTGTCTGATGCTTTGGAAACTTTTAGTTGAAATTAAGTTAATTTTTACCCGTGCGACGCTATGCTAGCACAGGTATTAGCCGTCATCGTGTAAACAGTAAAATTGACTTTCAATTGACTAAATGTCGCCGGCAATGGTGCTATTCGATAGGCCACATACTATTTCCTATTAGTCTTCAGTTGCAACTATGTCTCTGTCTTGCACTGTTTCAGAGATATTATCACTTACTTCCTAAAATTTAAAGAGGTCACGTGACCCTCAGCACACCATTGTGGGGATAATATATCATGCATGCACTAGTACGAAATTTGAAATTTGTTAATGTCTTTTTGAACCCTCTATCTAACGGTCCATAGATGGATTGCGGGCGACGTCCCCATCTACCTACAATTTTCCACTCAAAGTGACTGACTGCTTTAGAAACGCTGATTTTGACAGATTTCGCTTGACGGTGCCTCACTCCTGAGAGCTAGCGAAAAAGGTCAGTTATCACTAATAGGATGTCGACAGTGCACTTTCCATCAAGCCATTGATGAACCTTGTGCGTTACCCCTATGTCCCCCAAACAATGGCTCAAAACGAGAATTTTTACATTTTGGGCTGCCTTTTATATCTTCGTGGCTGGTTTTCATAGGCACTTCAAATTTGGTACGTGGGTTGAACATAACAAGTCCCAGCCTACAGATGAAATTGGCGTAGTCACGTCACGTGACCCATTTTGAATTTTTAGTCCTAAGATATCTCTGGAGTGGATTAAGCTAGAGACTTCAAATTTGGTGTGCATGTTGATCATAGCAAGTCCCAGCCTGCGGACGACAAATTGTCCATGAAATGGGCGTGGTCCTTGTCACGTGACCTCTTTAACAATAAGTATGCGCTCCGACGAATGGTTATGTTGCCGGTGATCTTGGGTGACCCCCTAACCAATTTAAACCACCTCAATTTATACATTTTGGGTTGCCTTATGCATCTTCGTAATTGGTGATCACAGATGATGTACAGGTTGAATGTGCAAGTCACAGTTTACGGACAACAAGCCGTCCCTAATAGGGGCTTAGGGGCGTTTTCAGGTCATGTGACCCATTACAAATTCATCAAATTTTGTACACATGTAGACTATATCAATTTTAGCAACAGGTTGACATATCACCAACAAAAGGGGGTGTGGTTATGGTCACGTGACTGTTTTGAAATTTTTGCTGTTTGTCGTGATGCAGCGCATTGCACGCGGCTCGTCAGCGACAGCTGAGCTACTTGTTAAAATAGCCAAGTAAACAAATCAATGCATGAAGATCAGGTTGAAATCAAACTAAAGTTTTGAAATGTTGTATTATATTAACTCACATACTGAAACTGGCTGTCAAGTGAAAATGTGACACATGATGCTGAGCTAACTTTCTTTTGTTTATTTCTCTTTGTGCACTTACTGATATTTTGCTATTTCTAAAATTCAGTTTATACTGTGTGATGATATGGATCATGTTAGAATTAACAAAAGGTGTACGTGTGCAATGTTCCTCTTAGACTGCCTCTTTCTCTCAGGTCTGCCGTCACAGACTAGGCAGGTTTTTTGTGGTATTTAGGTTTTTTCTTTGTTTTTGGTGTTCTTATTATGGTTCCATGCAGGAGATTAAGCTGGCTACCTTCAGTTGTTTTGTAATTTATACTAAACATTTGTCATAATATGCTATTGCAATTTATGAGAGTGTGTCGTGATTCACGATCTAGTCCATGTTGATGTTGTGAGAATGATTATTCGGTGCAGAGGTGAAGTTTCAGTGTATGGGAACTTGGCATGATGGTGAAAATATTTACTCAGCAATGGCAGACATTGGACGGGACCAGTTCCGTGAGAGATTCCGCTGTATGGTATGTATGAAAATATGGTAACGTAACATTGGTGTCATGGTGATGTGCTACTAAAGTTGATATTTTTAAAATGGTATTTTTAGGCCACGTCTCATGCATGCAGTGTATAATATGCTGCGATCTATTGCTACAAATGTTGCACATAGCATGGTCTGTCTGCGTTTCTGTATGTGTGTCTATCTGTATTTGTGTGTTGGTCATATGGATGTGATCGATTGAGATGCCATTTGACGGGCTGAGTTTTGTGGGCCCGGGGTACTATGCGTTAGATAATATCAAGATCTCCCCCTGGTAAGGGGCAATTTCTGGGGTTGTCGATCTGGCCTATTGAAATGCATTGGGAGTCTGTGATGTGGTGTACGCAGCAAGAGGGATCATTCAGTCATCAACAATGGCATGCAGTGAAACGGGTCATTTACTGACGTGCGATGTTGCCTTTCATAACATTCTTTCACCACTTGTTATTTTTACCGTATTTACCCGCCCGGCGCTAGCTATGTGCAGATATTAGTAATCTTTATTCACCGAATATCACACGGTAGAAATATAGAGAAAAAACACAGCAAAGAGATATGTACACAAGAAAAATATATGGAAAACATACAGAAACCACAACCTGAGAGTGGCCAGATGCCTACCAAAAACATTATTGTTACAATTGCACAAAATTTATACAATATCGCCGAACAGCTACCCTTGTCGTAACTCGGAAAGTTTTTTTTACGGCATTAGCAACAAATATGCTGCATAGCTTATTTTCTGACACACTAATTTTACCCAAAAATTTACATCTGCGATTTGCAATTAATGACTCAGCAGGTAAACAGTTAAAAATATCTCCAACATCTTGGGATTTGGTATCAAAAATTTTCCTTATTACACTATTAATAACAGAATCCAAAGACTTTAATTGTGACTTGCGCAGAGGGCATGCCGTAATATAATATAGGTAGACACTTGGATTTTGGCAACTGTATAATAAGCTCGTTTGATGCCACTCTGCCAACTTACCCAAAAATACAATTAAAGGAACGATAAAAGGACTGCTTGGCATTATCCAATGAGCACTTAAAAGAGCTGGCTGCCTCGATAAATATCCCAAGTTAACGCACTTCATGTGCCCATGACAACTCTCAATCTTCACTATTAACAATGTTACAACTGTTGGCAGTGTAGCGTGCACCAATACATATACATGAAGATTTCTTGACGTTCAACAACATATCTAACCACCTTAATTCCTGTTCACAAACAAGCAGAAGTTGTAAGCAAGTTACTGATGGTGCTACCAGAAGAATGTCGTCAGCATAGTGATATGCTAATGCATATTCCCTTTAAAAAGTTCGAATAACTACTATCGCTGACTTTCCGTATGACGTCATCAATATATAGTGCAAAAAGATATGGCGATAGAACCCCTCCTTGCCGCATACCACTAGTTAAGCCGAAAAATCTAGACATCCTAGATCCCCATTTAACAGTAAATAATAATAATAATAATAATAATAATAATAATGCTCTATAACATAGAGTCTACTTCAAGCACAAACTCAGATAATCGGTGCAATATTCAGTCCCTTTTATTCAAACTGACAAGTTTCAAGATTCTTTATACCCTGCTCTCTGGATAACTATTTATTTGTTCGAAAACAAGCGCTTATCAGGAGATGAGATAGTGAACGTGAACCTTTTTACGACGATATCGCACACGTAATTCAAAATACCAAAAAAGACATAAACTACTTTTTTTAGCAAATTAAACGATATCTAGGCAAGTACTGTGCATCAAGTCTTGCTATATGCAACAGGTGTTTCCTTGAGCCCACCAGAGTCGTCTACGCAAACGGCATCTCAATCTCTTCAGCCGTTTTAGCAAGGCTCACTAGGTGACAGACCGAGTGACAGACCGACAGATCACGCTTCTCGGTCAGTAACAATAAGCAGAGCGAACAGTGGAGAAGCCAAATTCTGTTATTGTCTACGGCTACAACAAGTATAATTGGAGCAGTCTACTCGACATATTGCATCAACTTTAGCAATCAGCAGCTGTATTTAGCTGTAAGACCAGACGGGACTAACGGGTTGCAGTGTATCTGGAGACACAATACAATACTCGTATAGCCTCGAAGAGAGCGTTTCCCACTGGCGTACTCAATAGTGTGAGGTGAATATAAATATGCTTAATGTAAATTATTTATCAAAAATTTATTAAAAATAAAAAATGTAAAAATTCAGCGGCACCTGTGGGATTCGAACCCGAGATCCTTGCGAGCGGCCGCGTCTTAGCTTACACGACCAAGTGTGCTGTTGATAGACGCTTATAATAGTTCGAATCGTCCAAATTGTCGATTCTTGTTGTAGTTCATTTTTCGACTAATGTCGATATAGTTAGTCACAATTATAAAAGTATGAAATCGCGGAAAATTGCATGCTACAATAAAGAATTCATGTAAAGAAATCGCTAACATACTTACGACAGAATCGCCGCCTGGCGAGCGCCAACACTTCTAACAAACACCAGTGAGTAATAAAATACTGATGGAAATTCGAGTGACACTCTTATGATTCTAAACTCAGTTGTCGATATCCCCTATATCATATCATCGTAAGTGATATATCGCTAAAAACTAGATGCTTTTTGCTACATTTCTGTCCAAGAATGTTTACGTTTATCTTCAACCGCTTTTACGCAATGCTGCCGAGTTCTGTGAAAAAAAAGAAAAAATGGGCCATTTCGCCGTTCAAGGTCATTCAAAGTCACCGATTTTGGTACCAATCGAAAGCTCATATACGACTTCTTATTAGTCATTAATACTAACTTACCTCATATCTTGCACCGTCTCTGAGATTACTGCATTCTAAATGTCAAAAATCGCTATCACAGGCCGCGCAGTAGCGCTGCACTGTTGTAAGGCCCATTCAAAATCAATAGGAAAAATGGAAAATTCGACCCCCTGTAAAATCGTAACCCCTGAAAATTTCATTTTGAAACTTGGCACACGTGATTACGTCGAGAACACCCACTACACATATTTTCATGTACATCACTTCAGTGGGGGCTTCTCCTCAAATAGGTGAAATATAACCCTTTTGTGACTTCCTGTCCTGTCCTTTTTTCTCGTTCACACGCCCACCTCGAACC
>Ga0209780_1004186_pt1 | contig 11037 bp, 7 predicted proteins | sample WorMetexBAHAMAS2_FD_187384 | JGI IMG/M metagenome (GOLD analysis project Ga0209780, IMG submission 187384) | Marine gutless worms symbiont microbial communities from Max Planck institute for Marine Microbiology, Germany - Inanidrilus exumae... | ecosystem: Host-associated > Annelida > Digestive...
CCACTGACGTCTTCACGAGCTTTGTTCACGGACAGTGTCCGGGTCATGGTGAGTAGGCATAGGGGACAGACAGATGGACGGGCGGACGCCAGACCATTACATTATGCTTTTTTGTCAAGGTCGCAGCCAGCATAATCATTCTGAGACCGCATTCGGCGTTTACGTATTTTGCCACAACGGTTATTTGGCAATTTTTTCAGCGACCGGCCTACCACACACGTTTCTCTGATTAGGTCGTTACATCCGTCGCGGCCCAGCGTTTATCTGATGGCTGCAGTTCGCCTTGTGTTCGCAGCACGGCAGTGCACGCTGCGTTTCGGCGAACAAAGACCACCCGCGGCAGCGTTATACATGTATACCGCGGTTATCTAGGGCACCTGCTCAGCAGAGCGGCGAACGGACAGACAAACATACAGACGGACAGACGTACAAACATAACGAGCGCCGGCGCAGTACACCACGTGACCATAATGAAAATAGCACTGCGAGGCAACGCAATCATGCGCCGATTATCGCTGCGGGCGTCAATAATTGGGTCACGTGAATGACGTCGGCACCCAACCCCCACCCCGCCCGCCACGTGTTACCAGCACGGTTCCAGATAAAAATCCAGAGGGCTCTCGATAGAGCGCATACCGCCGCCCGAATGTCGTTACCAGCCAGCAGCAGATGCGCCAACCCCGACTCTCCAAAATTTAACCGACTCCTAATTTGATCCATAATCTACACCTATTCCCCAAATTTTCACGACAATTCAACAACAACAATTCAACAATTCGCCAACGACAATTCAAAACAAGCAAACGGTGGTAAAACAGTACCGTGCCAAAGGTGGCGGTAACGGTGGAGGAGGTAACTACCGGGTAATACTATATGCCACCATGTATATGACGCAGAAACGGATCAATCAATCAATCAATCATCAGGTGGTAACAGGTAATTGCTGGCAGTGACGTGCTTAGAATTTCAGAAGGGGGGCACACCTCCCTCCCTTCCAAAATCCAAACGTCGTAGTTCACTCAAGTATGTCCTTTGAACGTGAAATTTGTGTACGAACTTGTCAATTTCTGAGATAGCAAGTACGTCGGTCCTCGTGACTAACATAACATAACACTCGTTTAATGACAGTTTGGCCGAGCGTGCTTTACTGGCTTCGTCGGATTCAAAGGATTCATCGTTCGCTTGATACTGAGTCTGCAGACGCATTGGTACACGCCTGCGTCTCATCCCGTGTTGCCATGCCGTGCTGGCCGCGTCGTCAACAGCCACCGCTGATCGTCTTCAGCGTGTGCTAAATGCAGCAGCTCGGGTCGTCAGTGGAACTCACAAGTTCGACCGTGGCTTGACACATCTGCTTCTCTCCTAGCTCCATTGGTTCAATGTTCCTCAGCGCATCCAGTTTAAGCTCGGAGTGACTGTTCATCGGTGTCTGCAGGCAATGCTCCTAAGTACCTCGTAGACTGCTGCCAGTCTACGACCAATGCTGTCAGTCGCCAGCGGCTCCGCTCTGCTAATCGCCATCAGCTCATCGTGCCATGGCAGTTCGGCCGTCGGGCGTTTACTGTTAGTGTTGCAGGCCCGACAGCCTGAGACTTGCTGCCAGACTTTCTCGGTGATCTGTCGCTTAGGGAAGACACTTTTAGGCGATCATTTGCGCCTATGATTCCGGTTTTTGCACTGGACTAATCAGCGCATTATAAATTCCTTTGGTACTGACATACCTGTTTGCGTTGTTCTAGTGCACGAACTGCATTAGAGGCGTTGCGTAATGCGCTCTATAAATTTTCTATTGACCTACTTACTTACTTACGAAATGTACGCTGGCTCGCATTCCGCCCTCTAGTGAATCATGGTGAGTATGCTGACGGAACAGACAGACAGACGGACGGACGCCAGACCAATACATTACGCTTTCCGCTACACACGGCCAGCGTAATACTTTTTCAGAGGGTGATGCCACGGGACTACAGTGTATGCCGCCTCAGTACGTCTGTCGTGATCAGAACGACGAACGGCTGACGACGGCAGATGACGTGATCATTAACGGTAATAACTGATCTAACAGAAGATAGTCGGAAGTAGCTCGCCAGCAGGCTAGAGTGTAGTCAGCAGTACGTAGCGACAGAAGTATGCCAACAATGCACCGCGACAACATGCTGGTCGACGCACTACGATTTTCAGGCGGACCGGCCGGGCGATAACACAATGACAACGTCACAGCCGCACGTAATTCGTCACCGCTCTGCTGACGAACCAACGCACTGCCGTCATGAACACAGTCACGTTATTTGTCGAACTTAAGCCATATCATTTTCACGAGGCAACGTAAAAAAACGCAAGAATCACAACGGTTCAGAGTCGCATACATTCATTGTTTGCTTCGTCATCAACAGACACTCCTTGTCAACAGTCATCAATTAGTTGAACGCCATTATTGAGTGACTCAGTGGTTCTCCATTGACATTATACTAGTTCTGCGACCAAACCCGTTGTACCAGGTACGGACTGATGAACTAAAATAAGGTTTTACGTTCCACACGACACTGAATAGGTATTTTAGGAGACGTTCTTCACAGCCAATCTCTTGGCTTTATACTGAAAAACTAAATGTGACAAAATAAAAGCAAACATGCATGCGTAACAAAATATACTATAACAGAAAACAAACACAATAAAACTACAGACAGGTTGGATCGCCTTTTACGACCTCAGCATAGAAACTGATCGGACCCATTCTTAACAAAGTAAACAAGTAAGAAAGTAAATAAATGAGTAGGAAGTAAGAAAGTTAAGTAAGTAAGTAAATAATTTATATAGCGCCAGAATCAACAAATGAATCAGGGCACATTACAGCCTCGGAGCGCTTAATAGGTACAGAAACTACAGTGTATCGCCAAAATTACTAAAGTAACACCATAAAGTTTATTCTTGCAAATTCAAGCTGGGAGACAGACTGGGTCTAAATTGCTGATTGTATCACATGCACTATCTTTAATCAATTATTCTCCCCGCGAAAGTGAAGGAATATGTTTTACCGGCGATGGTTTGTGTGTCTGTCTGTCTGTCTATCTGTGACCACGATAACTAAAAAGATTGTGGACGGATTTGTACCAAATTTTATGGGAAAGTTCCTAGGGGGAGAGGGTAGACCAAGTTCTTGTTTGTTTCATTACGATCGGTAAAGGGATGTGGAAGTAACGGTCAAATTCTACAGATGGCTCACTATATATATCACAGCATAAAACGCCTAGAAATAGCAACGATTTCGAGCAGCGGCACTAGCCTAGTTATGCGTATTAAAACTCAAAAACCGGGTCACATTACCGGTCTAAAACACTGACCAAAACTGTGTCAGACCAAGCGAGTGACCCATTACTGGTTCTAACGCTACAGCACAGTTAGACCAACAGATGAAGGGTCTCCTCGGGACCGCCAATCAGTTCAGAAGCAGCAACACAGAAGGGCATGTGCAGCACACCTGTTAAGTTGTCAACAGTTTACACTATTCAGTCACTGGCTGGTACCGTGGAAACTGGAAACGCTAGTTTCATGTCCCATACACAATGAACTAACATGGTCAGACAAAGACCGGTCGGCGACCTACCCGTCAACAGCCGTGGAGATCATAAATAAACTTCTGCAACCAAATTACACCCGCAGTCTGCACAGAGTCTGGCGTAGGTTTATATTTGTAGACAATGACACAAATCAGCAGTATCAGGGCTGTTAACAATAAACCGTTGGCAGAAAACTGTGCCAGGTTTAATTTCGCCAGTACTTTGCCATTGCCGTATCGCTTTTAGTCACTTTTTCACTACTGTGATCAGGAATGAACTGCACAAAAATGTTCATCACACCTTAACTGCATTGTCATGTTAACTGAAGAAATATAACAATATACGACTGACTGATCAACTCAGTTGAGGTTTTACGTCCCACCCAACACAAAATAGGTCATTTCGGAGATGTTCTACCCAGCCAATCTCTTGGCCTTAGTACTGAAAAACTATATCCAACACAACAGAAGCAGTCCGCCCTATTCTGCCTTTCCTCTAGGGTCCAGAGATTTAACTCTTTTATATAAAGGTAATCCTTATTGCGAACCTCCTTTATTGGCCGAGTAAATCTATGTTGTACACATTCCAACATTTCCTTATCCTTTGAGAAGTGGGGTGACCACACACTAACACAGTATTCAAGATGTGGCCTAACTAATGTTTCATATAGCCTGAACATTATCTCTGGCATCTTGTAACTAATCGTCCCTTTTATCATTCCAAGCATCTTGCTAGCTTTACTGCAAGCCTGTACACACTTGTTAAAGGACTTCAAATCATAATACTTAAGTCTTTCTCACTATCGACTGTATCCAAGGTCTGACCTTCCATAGTGTACATACATAAACCTTAGATTTGTCCTTCCTACATGCATAACTTTACACTTCTTTGTACTGAAAGACATTCGCCACTTATTTGTCCACTCAGTAAGCTTATCCAGATCTTCCTGTAAGATTTTTCGCTCTGTGTCACTTTGTACTTGTGCCAAGAGTTTAGTGTTATCCGCAAAACTTGTAAACCATATTCTTTATTCCATCCTCCAAATCAATCAATAAAAATCAAAAACAACACAGGCCCGAAACTGAGCCCTGCAGAACTCCACTCAGTCAGAACCCACCTCCACTGAAAAAAACTCGCCTTGCACACAAACTCGCTGTCTCCTACCTACCAACCAATCTGTTATCCAAGCATGCAATTTACCATGTATACCATTATGCCCTTAATTTATTCAGCAATCTATGATGTGGGACCTTATCAAAGGCCTTAGCCAGATCTAAAATATACAATATCCAGACTGCAACCCTTATCCACTAACCCTTTAGCCTGGTCAAGAAAACTCAACAGGTTGCATAAACACGAACGACCCTGCCTAAACCCATGCTGAGTATCATATATAAAACCAGCACCTTCTAGACGACCAACCAATCCGTCTCTGATTATCGACTCCAAGACTTTACATAGCGCACAGGTTAAACTAACTGGTCAGTAATTACCTGGTACTGCTCGACTACCACTTTTAAAAATTGGACGAACATTAGCATCTCTCCAATCATTAGGTACCTCACTTTCTCCCAATGATCTATTATAGATTATACTGAGTGGTACAATTATCTCATCTGAGAGAGCTGCCAAAAACCTAGCCCTTGAAGTCTTGCATGATCTTCCAGTTCCACAATAATTGATTTATTCATTTTTAATGAACATATATCAAACATATATACCGTATATATTTCTGAAGTTTTAATTGGTTACTATTGCACATATATCAAACATATATGTAATAGAAACAAATTAAAACTTCAGAAATATATACGGTGAGGAATTTTTGGAAATTTTCTGCATTTCTGGGCCACATAACATGTGGATGCATAGATGCAACCTTTTGTGACAGATGTTATAATATAGCATGATGTTCTGTGCACGTGTGTTGGGCACATGGGTGAGCTGTGCAAAAACAGCTGAACCAACTGACATGTCGTTTGGGACTTCAAATTGATGGACCTGACATTTTTAAGCCGAAAGAGACATACAAAAGAAACTTGCAAGCCTAAAGTACTAGTGCCAGAATATCTAGATTGAAATATATATAGACAAATATAGTACATTTTGCATATCCAACATCCAACACAGCTGACGTGGATGCCTTTGCCACCTCAATGGCCTGTTTTGACCTCCAGAATCTAATCAGATTATCAGCAGCGCGAGGGCTAGTGAATATACTGTAAGTTCCATCAAGACTGCTCAATCCAGTCACGAGATATCATGGCAACAAGACCTGTCCAGGCGAATGAATGACCGTGGTAGACAAACAGTCCGAAAACAATGCCTTCGCCAACAATCGGATGGCAAAGGCGTAAAAATAAGCTGTTTAATTAAGGAAATCAAACAAGACATTCATACATACACTATAATAAAGTGCAGCAACAACGACCACTCTGTGGTGGTTTCACCGTCATTTCGCGGACAATTTCGGCAAACACTTCGTTGACGTTCAGTGCGCTTTTCGCTGAAGCTTCAATGAAAGAGCAACCCCAGGCCTGTGCCAGGGCATCACCGTCTGACCGTCGCACCTCGCGCTGACCAATGAGATCGCATTTGTTTCCTACTAGCAGTATCGGCACAAACTCCCGCATGCCTTTCACCCGAAGGATCTGGTCGCGCATCGACTTTATGTCGTAGAACGACTGTAACGATGTCACACTGTAGACGACCACAAATCCCTGTCCATTCTTTATGTACAGGTCGCGCATAGACGCAAACTGTTCTGTTCCAGCAGTGTCCAAGATTTCAAGTACCGATGGAGCGCCATCCACTTCGATCTCTTTCCGATAGAAGTCTTCAATTGTTGGATCGTATCGTTCTATGAAGGAGCCAGATACGAAACGTACTGTCAACGCACTTTTACCGACTCCACCACTGCCTAACACGACGACTTTGAATTCAATCATTGTCTATTTGTCACATGCAGTAATAGGCCGATATCGTCCAAACTTTGGGCAGAATTCACGCCCTGAACTTGACGACTACTCAAGACGACAATACTGAAGCAATCCGGCTAGTACAGCTGATTACAATGAAACTGCTTTTTCTGCAGCGAGAAAGCTTAAATCATCAAAATACCACGGGCGGTCGAAGCCAGCAACGCCTGCTACTTGTCAAATCCTGTCACAGTCACAGCAACTTGATCACAAACGTGGAGAATAATGAACAGTCAATCCAAACTTGACGATGTGGCCGATTACACATATATGGCATCACACTGTTGGCGAATGTGGTCACAAAAGCGATGTATTGACCAATATTAACGTCACATCAAACAAACATCTCATGTTACCGATCGCTTAGAATGCTCACCCACCAACACGAGCAGTGCCTACTAGTTTATAGGCTACCTTAACTTCCGGCAGTAACAGTGGCCGAGGTGGTGGTCCGCCCACGTGACGTCACTGCATACTCGCACCGCCTCCACCGCCCATTCATCACTGTTGATTGTATGCACAACACAGGCTACGCTGTCGGTGTACATAATTGATTATTTTCAATCTTCCTGTTACTAGTTGGTAGTTACATTATTTCTATTCGATAAGAAAACTTAACTTAACATGAAAACGAAAAAAGAACAAAAAGACAGAACTAGATGCATATGGCAAAGCTCAGCGTGAGCCCGCCCAGCGAGCAGCCTCATCAACGCTAACCAAGCTCTTGGCATCTACGTCGACCGTAGGCGTCATCTGGAGAATATGATTAAACCGAAATGTGTTGCAAATGTGAGTCTGTAGCTCGTCCTGCACGCAAACTTTTGGGGGTGGGCACAAAACTTGCCAACCCTTCTCAGCCGTTTCTGGACCAAAATTCACCAAATTTGGGTTGCATGTAGGGGAGTCGCTGTAGATTGACGAGTTTGTTTCCGATTGTTGATATCATGTTCCATTGCAGAGATATTTTTGGTCAAGTTTCGAAGTCGGCCCCAAATAAGCGGTTTTTGTCCCCCCAGCCAGTTGGACTGGAGGTAAATATCCGGGGGACTCCGGGCATAATTTTTCACATAGCAGTCACGTGAATATGTACCTATCCAACTTTTGTTGATATCCGTTCAGTGACCGCAGAGATTAGGCGCCGAAAAGAAGAAAAGAAGAAGAAAGAAAAAATCAATTAATTGATAGAAGAAGAATAAACCACAGCGGTAAAACATAAAAATAAGCCCTTTGGCATCGCGATGCCGGTCTAGCTAAAATGTCATTTTATATAATATAAGGTATCAAAATTGATCAAACTGTAGGACTTCTTAAGGGAAGTTAAGGCAAGTGTGTTGTGCACTGTTTCCGTTTGCTACACGCGCAGTTATGGAAGAAGTATACGAATTATGTCAACTCTATCAGGGCATCCATGGCAATCCAGTAAATGTAATATACTTCTAAAGATTTTCAGAATGTTTTTGATAAAGTTTCAGTCCCACACCATAGACTATCCTTGAAACTATATAAGCACATGGGATACGATACGTTACGATGGTAGATTAACAATTTAACATGCGATCAAAAACTGACGAGATGGTAACCGGGCAGCTCAGAAGAAACGGTCCAGGCAAAAGTGAAGGCAGTCCGGGAGAAACAAGCAAAACTACGGGGGTAGGATTCGTGAAACAGGTAGGTTTTCAGCCGGGAGTGACAGAGAGAGGAAGTTATAGATGAGCAGAGTGGTGAATCGGAAGAGAAAGAAGTGACGTGCGAAGGAAACCGGGTGAGTCGGAAATGGAGCAACTGGTACCAGAATGAGGTTGACGAAGATATAAAGGGAGGAGTTGATTCCACAGACATGGTGAAGCATAAGTTGGCCACAGTCATCATCCTGTCTAAAAATACCGGTAACTGATCGCTCCTTTCGTTATGCAGCATAACGTACGAAAGGCGAGCGATCAGTTATTTTCAGACAGGATGATGACGGTGGCCGATAAAGAGTATCGACGTATGACGAGCGACGTTGAACAGTGATGAGGTTATGAAGGTGGAGATTGGATAATTGCGAGAAAATTTTAGGTAAGATAGTGAGAGTAGCTTGTATTCGATGCATTCAGTGATTCTGAGCCAGTGGAGAGAGCGTAGGATGGGATGATACGGTATGACAGCACTTAAGAGCTTTAACGACAGTACAAGCAAGAGAGTTCTGAATCTGCTGGAGACAAGATAATTGAGACTTAGGGAGTTTATAGTAGAGAGAATTACAGTAGTCAATGGAATGTACATCCTACGCTCTCTCCACTGGCTCAGAATCACTGAATGGGTACTCCACTGTATTGTACAATGTAGGGAGTTGCGCCCCTACCCAGAGGAGCTGGACAATATATGATTTTATCCTGCATCTGCACCTGCACTGTTGTTCTATCAAGTTTGCACTTGTTTCTGTTTTATTTCCTGTGAGCCGATTGTCGCTGCAACTGTTTTGTCTACCCTCGCTCATGCTCCAGAGTCTTCATCTGATTGAAGTTGAGAGCATTATTGCCAAAAAGAAGATGTAATGTACTGAGATATTGAAATCGTTTAATAACCAGCTGCATGGAAGAATTAATCACCAACAACCAATAATCAGCAACTCTTCGACTAAACGGTACTTGCTAGTATTTAAACGACAGGGGTTGCTTGTAAACTGTAAAGTTTATAATCATCAGCTGATCGAGCGTGTCACATTCGTGAACTTACGGCCCGCTAGCTTTCACAAAACTTAGCCTCTCTGCCAAGCTCCCTAGAGGTTTGTTATTATTGCGGTGGTAAACAAACACGGAGGGAAATTTGTTTTGGTTATTATATTATGATTATACTTCTAATAATTGTCAAGTAAAAGATGTCAAATCGTAGGACTTCTTTAAGGCAAGTGTTTTGTGCACATACGTATTTGGTATTTGTTTACTGCATGAAATTAAGCAAGAAGTTACGAATTATCTACTATTACTTGTTATATCCTGTTTGTCATTTACGTTAACGATGTGGATCTTGAAATTTCCTGATGACACCAAACTCTGTGGAGCGGTGACTAACGAGACAGAAGCTAAAAATTTTACAGTCAGACTTGAACCTGCTAACAAAGTGGACAGATCACTGGCAAATGAAATTCAACATTGATAAATGTAAGGAGAAGCAAGCACAGAATGCCAGTCTACATTGCTGTATTATAAATATAATAATGATAATTTTCTGAGACGTTTGTTATAGTGTTAGAAGTAGCTCATAGCAGCACATGGTATCTCAAATCACTTGTTCAGCTATGATGTTGTAGAACTCGAAAACAAGTGGACTATGCACATTCTGACAAAGACTTTGAAGATGATGATGGTAAGTTGATGAAAATAAAGCCAGTCTTGATGAATCTTGCCAGTACTGACAGAAATGCTTCAGCCAAAACAATGATAAGCAGGACCACCAACAACATATGCTAAAAGTTTGTTAATATGTGGCCATGTGTTTGAATTAACATTTAACACCATAAATACCGATTTGTTTTTGGCAAATGTGAAACAAAGTCTTGTGGAGCAATATCTTATACAGCACTGTCTAAATAGCAGCTAATTATCCATTTTATTTGCATAGAAATGGAAAATAAGATATCAGAAATAATTACTGCATTACATGCATTTTCTACTGTGGCAATGGTGTTTACAGAAGATTTTGCTAGCAGCTCTGCAAAGAGAACCAAGTCAGAAACCAAACAACAAGTAAAGGAGGACAAAAAGAACAACAGTAACTGTGAGAACAAGATGCCCCAACACAGGTATATTTTCTACAGATTGTGTTTATTCTATTCTGACTAGTATATTTTACTTCTTCTCAAAATCAGAAATATTCCATCATAAATTGCTTAGTGTGTAACATCATTAATACAAGCAGTTAATTTAAGAATAATTTATGTCACTTCACATTTGTGGGATTATATCCATTTTTATTTTTTATTTTAAACTTTTATGCTGTTTTATCTCATTTTGAATTCATTTTGAATTATTTAGTTTTATCCACATTGTTTTAGTATTACTCAACTTGCTCTTTAGACTTTATTGGAGAAGGGCAGTTGGAGACCAGTATCAAAAGTGTGTCTGAGGAGTTGAGACTTTGACTTTGCAGTTCAAACAAAGACTGAGACTTTGAGTATATAAACATCGAGAACTCCAACCCTGATTACGATGTGGAAATTGTTATGACTGTTTTTGTGCAAGGTTACCACTTGATGAGAAATTATTCGAGCGAGATTTGCAGGCTGCTTTGCAGCTATCGAAGCAGTCAACGGAAGATGAAAAGGATGTGAAAATAGGTTTGATGAAGAATGACATCATTATTTATTCAGTTGTTGATTATTATTATTATTTTTTTACCCCAGGTAGTAAAGATCCCCGGGGTTAAAAACAAAAAGCTAAAAACAAATATCACTGGTGGCTAGAGGTCCGGGTCTTCGTCGGTGGTGCAGAAAGAATTCAAAATGAGAACAGAGTTGAAGC
>Ga0209780_1004187_pt1 | contig 11036 bp, 6 predicted proteins | sample WorMetexBAHAMAS2_FD_187384 | JGI IMG/M metagenome (GOLD analysis project Ga0209780, IMG submission 187384) | Marine gutless worms symbiont microbial communities from Max Planck institute for Marine Microbiology, Germany - Inanidrilus exumae... | ecosystem: Host-associated > Annelida > Digestive...
ACGTATGCCAAGTTTCAAAATGAAATTTTCAGGGGTTACAATTTTACAGGGGGTCGAATTTTCCATTTTTCCTATTGATTTTGAATGGGCCTTACAACAGTGCAGCGCTACTGCGCTGCCTGTGATGATGAGCAATCCACAGACACGTTCAAATACAAGCCTGAAACTGTAAACAACAACTTTGCCCACGACAGGTACCAACACCTGGAGAATGCGATGAAAAATAACGTTGTCTTTGACTCGGGCCCACTGGCTCCATTATGTGAAAACATCATCTACAAAACTGGAAGTACCTAACATATCGCAGTGTTGTTAGAGCAGCACCGAACAACGGCCACAGGTAACATGTACAGAAGATTTTGTGAAGTTCGGTCACAGGATTTTTGAGATATGCAAGCAGACAGACAGTCAGACAGACAAACATGCTGCTCACAATACTCTGCACCCCTATAGAGAGTGAAGTAATAACAACATGCGTAAGTACAAAATGGTGACCACATCAACACAGCATCTTTGTTTGGCTGCCAGTCATTAGCTGACAGTACCATCATACCAGCTCCATACCTGCAGTCATCAAGCCTTAACTGTGGCTGGTTGATTGATTGAGTTCAGCTTTTACGTCCCACCCGACACAAAATAGGTCATTTTGGAGATGTTCTTCCTGGCCAATCTCTTGGCTTGGAATGAAAAACTGAAACAAACACAACAAAAGCAAACATGCATCTGTAACAAAATATACTACAACATAAAATTAACCCAAAAAACTAAAGCCAGGTTTGGTCGCCTCCTACGACCTCCAGCCTCGAAATGGAATGGGACTATTCTGGAAGGATTAGATAGATAAAGCAGGAAGTAAATTAGTAAGGAAGCAAATAAGTAAGGAAGAAAGCATAAGGAAAGAAGAAAGTAAAGAATAAAAAAGGGAGGAAGGAAGGTAAGTAAACACACAAACAATTTGAAAATAAGCAAACAAAAAAGAGACAAAGCACAGCAACTAACCACTTCCTGACAAGCCGACGAGGGCAACAATTCTTCCGGCAGGAATCTCAAGATTGAAGTCATTCAGAACTGTCTGATGTGGCCGTGTTGGATACGTGAATTTCACCGACTTGAACTCAACGGAACCCGCTAGACTGTGAAATGGGATTTTCTGACCACCAGTCACCTGAATTGTTGGCTTCAGCAGCATGTACTGAAAAAACATTGATTGATTTGAGTACATCCCACTCGACATAAAATAGGTCATTTTGAAGATGTTCTTCCCAGCCAAACTCTTGGTTAATTACTGAAGAAACTAAACCCAACATAACCAAAAAAACAATACAAAACAAAATGACATAAGCTAATATGAAAGAACAAAAAATCTAAATGAAAACACAAAAAGAAATATAACCGAACATGTAAAAATATAAAAAGCGCTCACTGCTCATGTGTGCACATCACTGTTCACAACTGTCATACATAACACAGCACAGAGCAGTTTATCTTCCCTCTTATCCTCCAGTCCAGCATCAGAGCCCAGATGCTGTCTATTTGAGACAAAGGGGAGAAAAAACACAACAATTTCTCATTCACAAAAATATCGGTCAATATCACTGCATTCAATCTCATGCCGTATATCAAGGTCACTTCAGCTGGTGAAAACCCTGCTGGGACCAAGATCGCAAAAATATAGCATATATCGATTTTAAAGTGACTGATAACGGAAGTTAAAATTTGTGATCTACTATAGTCGTATCAAAACACAGTGGTAATATGACAGAAATGGTGCATGAAAGACATGTGCTTACTGCAAACAGTAACAGTTAAGTCCACCTCATATATCAACTGACCACTGAGTGACCTAGAAGAATCATCCCAGCATTTTATGTTCACTGTTTACAAAACTTTACCACATATAATCTCACAAAGAACTATCCCATGAAATATAAATTTATGCAGAGTATCTATTGTGAAAGTAAACATCTTTACAAGGTTATTCAAGGTTAAATAGGAAAAACTGAGTTTAAATATAAGAAATGTATAATTACAGATTTACAGTAACAATGTGCATTTACTTTTTCAGGAAGTGAAAAGAAGAAATCGCATCAAAACTGCAACAAACAGGTGCTTGAACATTAAATTACTGTGTAATTTATGGACTGAGTATGTAAAGAATGTACCTCAAAGACACGACAGCCGGCAGTCATGCCATTCACTGCCTGGCCAAACAGCACAGACAACTGACCCAGTGACCTACATCAGACACCAGGCGCTTGACCTACATTCACTAAAATAATGCAGTCACGGCTGACCCATTGACCCACGTGTTGAAAAGTATGCTAATTTCAAGGTAAACTGTCGAAAAATTTGTCAATCAACAATTTACATCAACAGTCACGTGATACACTATCGCTGTATACATAGCACGGTTGTAAGAGTAACCAGCCAAGCCAATGGGAAGAGATGATACATGGGTAGATGTGGCACTAAAACTCCAGATCTGACCCACAAGAAATACGACATTTATATTTCATTTCATTTCATTTATTTGAATCAGGCAACTAGGCCCATAAGAAACAAGAACATAATAAACATGCACGAGAAACAGACAGACAGAGACAGACTCACAAAACCATGTAACACAGAAAACACTACAAGCCTAAAAAACAGAAAACATATACTAGTATCGCCTAATACACAAATGCAGTCAAATCACTCAAAGACCACATACTGACTCCATATGCTTGACAATGATGTTATGGCTATTACACCATGACGAACGACTAACAGCCTTACTGTTATGTACAACAGTATTAAAACTATATCGACAATAACACCTACCATTTTACCATTCAAAATGATCGTTCCAAATGGGGACTTCCTGGCAAACAAGGAAATGTGCTTTGTGATAAAATTAACATACAAAGACGACAATGGCAGTTTTAACACAGGTCAGATACCGCAGCTGTCAAAACACTGAACAAAAGAACGGAAAGAAAGTGATATTAACAACGAGAATCTTACCTCTGAATAGTTTGTGTGGCGACCATGAAAGACATGAGATCACCTGCCGTGATCTCGTTCTGGGACATCAGATAACCACCAGTGTACAGTGCACCGAGCACCAACCCTACAGCAAGTTCCGCGAGTCATGCCAATCAATGTATTCTTCACCTTCCATCATTGCTACTTATACCACTGCTAGTGTTGCCACTAACACTGCCATCAATGCTAGCATAACTTTTAGACTTTGTTTAACTGGCAGCCAAGTTCGGCCAAAAGAGAAACTGTAGAGATAGCTGAAGGTTTCTGAAGGCCAAAAGCATTTCGTTGTCACTTAACTAACGTTTCAAAGAACTGAAGGGGAATACAAATCCTCCATCTCTTAAACTTTAAGCCCTGTACCCCATAGCTCCGTCGGGAAATTCCGAACTAGCGGGCCGCAAAATAGTAGGTGTGGCAAGTGTTGCCAAGTGTCAGCGACAAAAACGCTTTCGTGGGGATTTGTACTTCCCATCTGGTTCAGATCTGCATCTGACAGTCAGTTAAATGAGCCACGTATGCAAACACATATCAGACATATAGAAACAGCTGCCCTTTTGGTGTTAGGTCATAATGTGCTCTAGTGGTAGAATTAGAAAGTACACTTGTATAGCCCATTAAACGAAAAGAATCGGAATCGTCTCTAATGCGCTAATTGCATAATCTGCTCAAATAAAAAACGTCTTTAGAGAGCGTTTGAAGATGGCTATGTACGTCTATTTCCACACATTTTAAGCAAGTAAGTTCCAGATGTGAGGGCCGGCGTACGAAAACGCGCGTCGGCCGTAGTTTGGCATGTTGTAACGAGGAAAGTATAAAAGTCCTCGGCTTGCAGAGTGGAGTTAGCGGTGACCAGTAGAGTACTGCAGAGGCTGTGGGTGGGCTCGATTCCCACCTAGTTCTACCTTCAGAAAATTGCTAATGTATCCTATGATCAGGATGACTCAGCCTCCTACCCTATGCTGAATGGAAAGTGAGAAGTAGTTAATCACTTCATTTCACAAGTGCTTTTATCGCCATTCATTCCAACCAGCTTATCACGTCGTTGTCAACAGAATGATGTTTGTTATGAACACCACCAGGCAGCACTGTTTGTGGACATTCATTTAGCTTAGTAAATGAAAGGCCAACATGATGTTCTATGCAGGTGTCTGTGGCACTGTTGTCTGCTGACGATGATGCACCTCACGTTTAACGACTGTCCAACAGCAATGGATGGTTCCTCATGTGAAAATTAGCTGCTGTTGTACAGTACTGCTGGTAATTGGCTGTGTAGGCAGCCCTATATCAAGTACCTTGATAACATGTACACACACAGACAGTCAGACACGTACCATTGAGCGCTACATTAGACAATCCGTGAAAGAGTCCAATACCAACACCTAATAACTGGTTGAGATGCGAAGAACGTCTCACCTCGTCTTCAAACAATCTAAAATTGACAGATCAACACTCAGTTAGTTAGTTAGAAACGTACAGATTAACGTGGCATGAGCAAAAGTGCTTCTAGGACACGGTACACAAACTAGAATTATGGGAACGACTTAGTGAAAAGAAATGTCTATAATTGTCTTTTGAAGGAAGCCAGGGAAGTAGCTGTAGTGACACTGGTTGGAAGATGGTTCCATGCACGAGCAGCCGTCACACGGAAAGAGCGGTCACCCATGTTTCGGAGTCGCGTTCTAGGTACGATCAGCCGCTGTTGAGAGCCGGACCGTAGTCGTCGCAGCGACTCCGCTTCGTCAGTCCATTGAAGATGGTGGAGGAGGTATGGGGGCGCCAGGTTGTTACGGCAGCGGAAAACGAGTACGGCCAGTCGAAATTGTATTCTTTCCGGAACTCGCAACGTGTGGAAGTCCCGGAGAAGATGCGTGACAAAATGCAGTCACAGACAGCAGACTACACCCCCTGGCTTCTGCAACTTTGCACTGTATTTGTAGTCGTGTGAACAATGGTACGCTTAGTCATGCTGTGGCAATATACAAAATTAGTCCTGTATGGAGACTAACGGTCGACTTCCGCTAGGACAGACTAGGGCCGTCAGACGTGGTTAGGACCAAAGTTCAGAGGTCACGTGACAAAAAACAAGGACGAATTTCAAAAATCTGACGGGTTAAATTTTAGATATTGCCCCCTAATTTAAGAATCCATGGTCATTTGTCATTTGTCAGCCCCCATTATAAATGGGGGAGGAGATAGAGTTTGAAAATGGTCCAAAATGGTCGAATTTCCGACTTTCCTGGGCTCCTGACCTTGACCTTGGATCCGGTCATGGTCATTACCTTTTTTCATCTCTCATCGAAATCGAAGAAACTTTTTGTGGACGGACTGACGGACGGAAATTTGCCACCCATAGTATTAGGTCGACTTCCATAGTTTGGAAGTCGACCTAAATATGGGTGTAGTTCATTTTGAGACCAAGATTTGTATTTAAGAGAAATCAGTTAGAATAACACGGACGTCCATAGCGTGCAATCAGCAAACTCTAGCAACTAATCGATTGCCTGACAGTTTGCTGGTGGCAAGCTCCAGCCGTCTGTCCACGGCACATGAGTGCACTGGCTGGTGAGGTGTGAGTCAGTGGTACAGTCTTGTGGCTATTCGTACCGGACTATGTGCACCACTGTAGCACAATTTGTTGAGAAAACAGCAGGTGTAGCTTTTCGGCCCATCCTTTATATAACATAAAAACATGGATTAAGATGAAAATTAACATACCTGGTTTCAGCTGCTTCCATTGCAAAAGCCCGAACGGTTCGAACATTTCCGATTGCTTCATCGGCAACTGCAGTTGACTTAGCAACCTAAACACAGGTGTATGCTGCCAAGTTTACACCGAGCATACAGTAATAATAATAATAATAATACATCGATGATTTCTATGGCACCGTAAAATAATAAATAATTCAAGGGCACCGTACAACACACACTTAATATACACAAAGCATTAAAACAGTAAAAACATTTTAAAAGATGCTAAAATGTAACAGTCCATCATTGGCAACTAAACAAAAACGTTTTCAATGCAGTTTTGAAACTGTTCACAGACTGAGGATTACGAATGTGACATGGGAGACTGTTCCAGGCTGCTGGTCCGGCAACGACAAATGCCTGTTATCGAAATTTCGTTTTGGTTCGCTGTATCACGACGTCGCCACGATCAGATGACCTGGTTCTGATGTCCACATTGGCACGTTCACACAGTTCAGACAAGTATGCAGGCGCTAATCCATGCGTCACTTTGTACATCGTCAAGCATAGTTTGAAACGAACGCGCTGAGGAACTGGTAGCCAGTGGAGATGGTCACGTATAAAGCCAGATATGTGAGAGTACTTTCCTGCACCACAGAACATCCTTGCAGCAGCATTCATCACACGTTGTAACCAGTCAAGAGCGTACCGAGGCATTCCGGCCTGAAGACTGTTGCAGTAATCAATTCTGCATGCCTTCAGTCCTCCGACACAGCTGGTTCGGCGTCAACAATGGCATCCTGTTGTGAAGGCTGGCTCTAGCGATCCTGAAAATATTTTCTATGGAAGACCTATTGGACCCAGCACAAGCCATGGAAAACGAGACAAAGACACACACACACAAAAAAACTGACTTAATGATCATTTACCAGGCGAAACCGGTTTCCGCTTGAGCCTGAGTGTCACTGGTGCAAAACATTTGTAAAGTCGGATGTTCTTCTACACAAATCACTCAGTACATCTAGACCTTCGTTCATCTCCGATGCCAATACCAGCAAAAATAGTCCATAGGAACAAAAAGCAAGAACTGTAGTAACCAATCATCAAACACGGCACTTCAGTCTGCCATCACGACGTATGATAATCATTTGTAATAGGGTGCAAAGGATATTATGTATTCTAGGCTGGTATGAACAGCTAGCAGACAACGGGTCTGATGTTGGGCACATGCAGCACTAAGCTGAATGCTACATGATGGAGTATTGTCTAATTGCAATACTGAAAGACCAACCAACACCAAAATATAATCACGAGTGGCAGCATTTTAGCATTCTAGGCTACTACAAAGTGGCTCTGCTGACGTTCAAAGTCTATAACACGTCGACACCATTGTACCTTCGTTGCCTAATCCAGGAATGACGAAATCAGCCATTGTGACACTGTGTCAACCATCCACAACATTTGTGAAGCGCACCTTCCAATGCTCAGCTCCGGCCGTCTGGAACTCATTACCAAAAACTATTCTCAATAGTGACTCTGTTACAGTTTTTAAGTGTAGGCTAAAAACATTTCTCTTCTCCCAGGCCTTCTCTTTTTTATGTGCTCAATAGCACACTGCCTGGCCCCAGTGCCTTTGACATTACGATCTAATGGCACTATACAAATCTGTTTATTATTATTATTATTATTATTATTATTATTACCTGATGACAATGCAAACAACTTTACTATCACCACGTGACCATCACTGGCAGGCGGAGCTTATGACTGTCATGTGACAATCACTGGTGGGTGGAGCCTATGACTGTCACGTGACAACAATAAACACTAGTGCAATGAATCATGGGATTGCTATCAATCCAGTCTAGAATAATATATGCCATGCCATCCTTCCATGGAACAGACGGACAAAACCTGTGCCTGTGAAGTTCTTGACAGCTGCCTCAGAACTGAGCCGAGCATACTGCCGACAGTTACGATGCTGGCGACCACACCGGCCATCAGTCCTGTCAGCTTCGGTGAAATGACAAACATCGATGCCACACAGCCGAACGCCTAACACATGACGCAATAGCATACACTGTAGTACAAAAAAACCTGGTCACTGATCACTGTGAGTCAAATAGATGTCAAATATTTCACAAGGTAGTGTAGTTACACATGACTAGTCCATGACAAATTTTCTGCCGAGTTTCACAGTAAAAGAATTTTTAACAGCGTTCAGCAGTTGGCGCAATTAAGGACAAGAGTAGCCTTAGTCTAGCACCTTTCTCGACTCACAGGGACAAATGAATTGGTTTTTTGTGCCATTCTCTACACTGAAAAATTCCAGTGCACAGTCACAAAAGTAAATCAATCGACTCATAAAATGACGTTAATAGTTGACATCTATAAAGGCATCATGTAAAGAATTCGTATTATTTATGCATCCAGAAATCAGCACTATGTTGGTTGGATGCTGATTAGCATCATGCCTGAGAGCACTATGTCATATCTGGAACAACATTTTGGAGGATACGGCAAAGTCAATTGCTTGCTCAATAATCCACGGACAGCTGGATTACTGCAACTCTGTCCTGTACGGCACATCGGCCGCAAATCTGAACATGCTTCCATGCACTCAGAACTCTGCTGTGCGAATTGTAACAAAATCCAGACGTTCCGATCATGCAACGCCAATCCTTACCTACCTACACTGGCTATCGATCAAGTATCATATAGAGTACAAGATCGCAGTCATTGTCTACAATGTCCTCACCATGCAAGAATCGAGCTACCTGGCTGACATCACTGGCTTCCATGCTCCATGCTGTCGTCTACGCTCTAGCAACAGAAACCTTCTACAGAAGGACCGCACCAACCTAGTATTCACTGATCACTCCTTTTCTCAAGCCGCACCTATAGTCTGGAACAATCTACTATATGCACACCATTTAAGACCTTTCCAGTCTAACATTTAAGCGTCTGTTAAAAACTGAACTGCACACGCGAGCATTTTACTGCTGAACCGTGACATAACCCACACTTGCGATTCTTCACTTTGTGAATGACTCATCATGTGTCATCAACCACATAATAATAATAAAAATAATAATGCAGTGATACCGACAAAGATAAATTAGCCCCATACGGGACAGTCGACTCCTACTTACTGCCAACATCAAAGTCACGTGACACAAAAACTAGGACAAAAATCAAAAATCCGGCCCCGATAAGCTTTAGGTATCGCCCCCTAATTTAAGAATCCGTGGTAATTTGCCAGCCCCATTATAAATGGGGGGAGGAGATAGCCGTTGAAAGTGGACGAATTTCCGACTATTAAAGGCTCGTGACCTTGACCTTGGATCGGGTCATACTGCATACCGTCATGCATCACTCGTCGACCTCTACCTACATACCAAATTTCATTGGAATCGAAGAAACTTTTTGTGGACGGATGGACATACGGACAGGCAGACAGACATTTGCGACCCACATTATTAGGTTGACTCGGAGGAGTCAACCTAAAAATGGAAGAAGTAATATACGATACATGCATATACATTAGAATATAAGCAAAATTAAGTATATATAAATAAACTGCCAACACACACGCTGCCAAAATGTGATAACCACAACATTCAAAGATTACACAGGACAAAATCAAACCCTTTACCTTCGGAAGAAACTCACATTAAAATATGATCACAGATAAACTTTATTCAATGAGACTGGAAATGAACCCCATGCCACTCATGCACAGTGGTGTTATACTGCTAAGCCACAGAAATGGACAGAGCAGAGTTACCAGTTCTACAATAACACTGTTCTATCACGTTCCACTTGCTAAATAAACTGAACATTAAGCTTACACATAACCAGCAAAGTAACTGACTTGGTGAAGGACAAACAGAGAATGGAGAAATGTTAGGTACCTGTGCAGCACTACGAAGACCCTGAGATATACACAGCTTGAATGAACTCTTGAAGTCCTGGACATCTGCAGATAGTCTACATTGCATAACAACCAGCTATGCACAGCCGATACAGAGACGGGCGGACAGAGAGATAAACAACAGTAAAAGATTTCGTGGCAGATGTCTGCAGTGGGGTAGAAGTCAATAAAAAATAAAAGTTTCCCATACTCATTACCAAGTGCTGGGCCCGAAGCTGATGCCGGTGTACAGGCAGTCAGCCCGCAGGTGACTATAAGTCATCCGCCCGGCAGTACGCTGCCATTACTTTCCGCCAGGCCTGCGGTTACCTTCCCAGCCCACAGAGCATCACTGCCCTTGGCTGGTACCAAGTTATACTTACACCTCTACGACATATATTGGGTATGATTTGCGCAAATGACGTCATGGAATTTCTTGTTTATGTGTTGTCTGTTAGTCCAATGAGGCTATCTGTTACCGTTTTCGAGTTGAATAATATTATATACACAACGTTGTGCAAATGCAACTAATATCTTATATACTGTATTTCCTCTAATAGAAGCCCCCGGCTTCTATTAGAACAATAGTGTCAGACCCCCCGGCTTCTATTAGAGACCTGGCTTCTATTAGAACCACCCGGTTCACCGATGAACATGACATTACTTAAAACACCAAGATTCTTGGTTCTATATTTATTACTGCAAAGCGAAATACCCGGAAGATCATACTGCCGTTTTGCTAAATGCTAATCACGCAATACGCACGGATGACACAATGCACCACAGTGCTGCGGGGGATGCGCAATTAGTTCTATGATATTCCTCTTTTAGACCCCCGGCTTCTGTTAGAGACACGGCTTGTATTTGAGACCCGCCGGCTTCTATTAGAGGAAATACGGTACACAACGCTTTTTACTAAAAATTCGTAACTCTATTATTTCGTCTTTCTGTTATGCTCACAAAAGACCTAGCCCCGTTTTCTTATATATCCCCACAAAAAACCCTCTTTTCAACGATAAAGTATGAACTTACTATCGAATTCTTGTCAGCAAACGGGTAAAAAGTCAGAAAACGAAAAAAAACGGGCCCACCTACAGACCCCACTACCGCGCCTCCACAAAAATTTCTTTCATTATTGCGATACAACCTTTTCATCGGTGTCGACGAAATGCGCGTAAAAATATCACCGTTACTGTGTCGGTTAGGGTTAGTGTTACGGTTATTGTCAGTTTAGTGTTATTTGTTAGCACTAACACTTTTGGTGCGTCAAGTGTTGCCATCTGCTGACGTTGTGTATATAAGATATTAGTTGCATATGCACAACGTTGTTTGATCCGTTGTGTATATAATAAATCTGTTGCATTTTACACAAGGTTGTGTATATAATATCGGGGTTTCGAGTTATTGT
>Ga0209780_1004188_pt1 | contig 11036 bp, 7 predicted proteins | sample WorMetexBAHAMAS2_FD_187384 | JGI IMG/M metagenome (GOLD analysis project Ga0209780, IMG submission 187384) | Marine gutless worms symbiont microbial communities from Max Planck institute for Marine Microbiology, Germany - Inanidrilus exumae... | ecosystem: Host-associated > Annelida > Digestive...
AAGAAAAAGTTTTGCAAATACTGCATGAAGGCCGTGTTAAAGTTGCCACGTCATTTGATTATGAAACATAAAGATGAGCCGGAAGTGGCTGCATTAGCGCTTATGCCGCTGAAGTCGACAAGAAGGAAGATGCATCTTAGGAAGCTGCTGAATGATGGAAATTATCGGCATAATGTTGACGTTCTTGCTAAGAAAAGAGGTGAAATCATCCCACATAGGAGATCTTCACGTTCTTCAGACTATCACCAGTTCATTCTGTGCAAATGGTGTCGGGCCATGTTTGCCAAACATTGTTTAAGTAAACACAGGATGAGGTGCCCATTCAGACCTGAAACACGGACATCACGTACAGATGAGAGTGTTCCAACAGTCCGTGGAGGTGATGATGGCAGCTGTAGGGAAGACAATCACCAGTATGTGACGGGCGGTGAATCTTGTGATGCTGACACTGGTGAGTGCCACTGTACTGTTTTGTTGACTTCGATTTTGGGATTTTTGTATATTCGAACGACTACACAGGCACCTTTACGATTTTGCACATGCGTCTGCTTGTGATGGTGAGGCTAGTATTAAGCACAGTCTGTTTGTGAAATTTGTCGAAAGTATTTTAGATAATGTTCTGTATGGTAACTTAGTGATTTTATGTGCATTGTAAGCCTGTGTCACTGATTGTATTTTAAATATTTTTTTCCTTTTTTGTTGTCTGCACTTTATGTTGCGAAATAAATGCGTATATTAGTGAAATAGTAAGTGATGATCTGCTGTAAGTCTAACTTTGAGTTTTTGGACATTTGGGAAAGAAGACAAGAGTTCAGGTTCTAAGCACTGAACTGGCGCTCTGAGAGAGAGAGAGCTGAAGGGGAAACAATGAAATAGTTGGGACTGTATCTCTGAGACAGAGTGAAAACTAAAAGGGGATTGTCGCCCATTTTTTAAATTTTGGCCCCAATCAGATATTTGGAATGGGTTTAAAGCTAAGCACTTCAAATTTGGTGAGCAGATTGATACTGGTACATGCGTGAGACCTGCGTGTTGTTACTTCAGACCAATATTAGGAAATGATGCATGGCCTATCGAATAGTGGCAGTTTTGCTGACCGCAAGTGACTGTTAAAGGTGATATGCAACGATTTTTTACCAAATTGACTAAAAGTAGTTTCTATCTGCTTACTGCAATATAAACCCGTCTGTGTAACAAATTTTGATAAATTATGCCGTGAAATGCTAAAAATTACAAGTTTATTGGTCTTTTTTGGTATAGTTATTCTTCGGCTGTTTCCGTCATGTGTGACGTCATGCCAGGATATGCTTGTCTTGTTTGCGTTGTTATGCGTTATTGAGATTAGATAACAAGTTATTTATTTTACAAGTTTACGTTTTAAGAACACTGACATTTTACTAGTTACTACTGTCGTGTAGTGTAGTGTAATGTCTCACTCAACACTCCAATAGCCTGTTCCCTTGTTTGTTTCCCTGGTATGACATCATCACTTGCAAAAGTAAACAAATCATTGGGAGCGCACTTTCGGGCGCTTTTTCTGAAATTTCCTAATTTTTTGATGTTCCTTAATATTCAAATAGATTTGCTTATATTAAAGACATACAATGGGCAATTTACTTTAACAACTGAAAAAAATCATTGCATATCATCTTTAAGATCACTCAACGGTTGCAAGCCTTTTCAAGTGGGATTTACACAGCATTTGACAGGATTACAACTGACATATCATGTCTTAACGCTCCTCCGCTATAGCCGATCTTTGATTTTTTACTTTGTTTGTCGGTGTCAGTGTGGTTGGAAAGACTCGACCCTATAATGTCCTATCATTTGTCGAGAAGATTGTTAAATTTTTCTCCTTTGAGCAATTGCTGTTGTGTGTGTGTGATCACGTGTGTGCACCACATCAAACACTGACACAGCATCAACTTCGACTGGTTCACAGCTTGTGGATACTCCAAGTAAGTTAGTTCTCTTGTTGGTCCAATATTGATGACCTTGGATGTGCAATTTTGACGGATTTTATGCATTTCTGGGCATGCCCTGAGAAAGTTAATGGAAATAGATTTATACTCAGTGGCAAGAACTTAACCTTGGGACTCTGTTAATCGTACTGTATTGTATTGCAGATGATATATTACGCCCATTTGTCATTAGGTGCAGAAAAAATACCACTTATGCTCAAACTTGCAAGGTTTATAGTAATAATAATAATAGTAAGTGGTTTATGTAATTTGACATGAGGCCACATCATCGCCTCACAGGGACAGTAGCCCCTATACTTTGTGATGAGCTACCTTCCCTCCCCGAAAATTCCCCTTCCCACGGGGGATCTGGACCCGGCTTAATAATAATCTAATTTATATAGTGCCAGATTGTCAAGACTTCAGAGGCGTGGATTGCTTTGTGTGAGTGAGTTAAGTGTGAGTGGGTGTACAGCGGGATTCTCACCTCTGTCGGGTGGCAGGTAACACTGTGTGATCCCATATGACATGTGAGTTTCATGTAGCGTTAAAGAGCTAAGTCGATACTAAACTGCTATACAGTGTTTACTTTACTTTACAGGGGCGCCTACGGGGGAAGTGAACGCAACTTATGTCCAGTTTTGCTCAGAGAAATGATTCCCGCCGTATGCCCTGGGTCGTCTGGCGTCTGCACATACAGTACTAGTGTTAACATGCATAACATGAAGAACTATCAATTTTAGCACTACATTTCTATTTAGGGTTTGTATTTAAATCTCTTGTACTGTTCAGCTTATGGATGCTTTGTCCCAGATCTCCACCAGGGGCTGTGTCATCTGGACCCCACAGGAAACAACTGTCCCCCAGACCTGCTGTGTATTTCATTCTTGGTCCCTGGGGGATTGACACCCATGTGGGTGCATAATAAGACAATTTTTGGCTATATCTGGGAACTGATATGAGATTGACACGTAGTTGTATTATGCAGTAATAGGAAGTCATACATTCCCTTCAGTAGCAGTGATATTGAGTAACCTTAAATGCTATATGTCACAATAGAGTTTTGAAGATTCTATGGCGTTAAATGATGCATGACGAAAATGTAGTGTGACTGTTGTTTTTCATTTGTAAAAATGTATTTTTTGTCAAATTTTTTCATAAATTTTGTAAATTGCAGTTGTTGTTGTGCAATTTGTTTTTACCTCGCTGAGTTTAACGTTTTTTGACAAGTCTGTAACATTTATTATAGGCTCCAAGAGCCTATATTGCATTTACTCTGGGAGGTTGTGGAGGGGTTTTTTGCACGTCTGGGTTAAGTAGCTTTGATGCATGTGCATGCATGAGAAGAGTTGCAGAAAATGCAGGTGTTGAGAAACCGGAGCTGGTGCGTAGCACCAGACTTAGAAAGTATGTTGCAACAGTATCTCAACTGCTGGATATGACACAGAACGAAATTGAGTTGCTTTGCGACCACATAGGGAGTTTTATAGACTTCCTAGCAGCACATTGGAACTGGCTAAAATGAGCAAATTGCTCCTTGCTGTGGAAACAGGCAATCTAACAGACTTTAGTGGGAAGAAATTCAATGAACTTGATGATATCCCTGATTTGGCAGAAGAAGAAGAAAATGACAGTGACGTCGGTATGCCAGAGAATGAAGCTGAAACGGGCGACACAGAAGAGGAAGATAGGGATGACAGTGAAGTGAGCAGTGTGGTAGTCAATAGAAAATCTGGTGGTGGTGCCAGTAATAAGTGTGAGAAGCTTAAAGTGAAGAATCGCAAGACAAGCAGTAACGTCAGTGTGCCACAGTATGAAGAGAATAAAAGTAATGAAGCTGAAATGAGCGACACAGAACAGGAAGATGTTAATGAAGTGAGCAGTGTGATAGTCAAGAGAAAAACTGGCGGTGCTGCCAGTAATATGTGTAAGAAGTTTAAAGAGAAGAACTGCAAGACAAGCGCTAAGGTGGCGATTAAACGTCCATGGGCCAGCACTGAAAAAGAAGCTGTTTATAAGTTTCTGTCAGAATACATTAAGAAGGGAACTGTATCGGGTAAAACGGCATGCTTACAGGCTATTGAGAAAAGCAGTGGAGTTTTGGCAGGTCGATGCTGGATGCACGTGAAATTTGCTGTGAAAAATATACTGGCTTCGCATAGCAGAATGTTGAAGGAATAATAATGCTGACATTGACCAGATTTTGGTGTTTATGATTATTTTAATGTGGATTTTTTGGATTATTGTACACAATGCTGTCTGTTTTTTATGTCAGTTGTTACATCACATGAACATGAAAGTGGAGACAGAAGTCCCAGTTGTCATGGATCTGGTAGACGCAAGATACATGCTGTACAGAAGGCAGCAGGTCCGTACTTCTGATGGTATTTTACTGTGTCTTATACTGTATTTATTGGTTTTAGACTTGTTGTGTAAGATTTCATTCACTTAGTTATCGTCATCACATGATCACATCACAATGTCTACTTCCTCACAGGAGCACATCTGTGTGTTTGTGTGTGTCTGTCTGTCTGTATGCGAGCATATTGACCGAACCACATGTGCGATCTTTACCAAATTTTTTACATGTTGCCTATGACTGTGGCTTGGTCCTTCTCCGGTAGAGTGACGCAATCCCAAGGGGAAGGGGCAATTTTGGGGGTTTTCTTCCCCATTGACAGTGCATTGTATGGGCCATAAAGCAGTATGAATTTTGCTACGAAGAACTTATTTACCGCAAAGTCGGACATAATTCAATTTCCTATTATTAAACGGCATAATTGTGACTGACTGTTTTCTAATTACTCGCAAACTAAATTAAAAGACGAACGGAGAAATTTGACGATTAATGGGAAGAATTACTGAAACACACGACGCCGTTGTCATCGTTACTATGGTAACGGTGTACATTGCTGAAGAAACAAATATAGATTGATGGACGTAGGAAAGCGAAGTCAATTTAGTGTCAGTGGGCCTTAAGGAGGTGTATACAGTTAAAGATGATATGCAATGATTTTTTTGGTTGTTAAAGTAAATTGCCCATAGTATGTTTTTAATATAAGTAAATCTATTCGAATATTAAGGAACATCAAAAAGTTAGGAAATTTTAGAAAAAGCGCCAGAAAGTACGCACCCGATGATTTGTTTACTTTTGCAAGTGATGACGTCATACCAGGTAAACAAACGAGGGAACAAGCTATTGAAGTGTTGAGTGAGACATTACACAACACATAGGCATAACGACGTAGAAATAGGTTCTTAAAACATAAATTGGTAAAATTAACTTCTTATCTAATCTCAATAACGCATAACAACGCAAACAAAACAAGCGTATACAGGTATGACGTCACACATGCCGAAGAATAGTTATACCAGAAAGACCAATAAACTTGTAATATTTAGCATTTTACGGCATAATCTATCAAAATTTGTTACACAGACGGGTTTATATTGCAGTAAGCAGCTAGAAACTACTTTTAATCAAGTTGGTAAAAAATCGTTGCATGTCATCTTAAGGGTATGATTGCACACCACAGATGAAGTGTGATGTGTACGACTGCCTTTTTAGTTATGAATTCTCTGTTTTATGGACTGCATGCTTTTTAAGCAGTCTGTTCTAGCTGTTATGTGTTTGTGACTTTATTTTTGATGGTAATACTCCGCGAGTGTATAGCGTGTTTAGCATACAACTTATGCGAGTGTTTTTTTCTTTTTCATGGTATTTATGATGCACACTCACCGGTAAACTTATCGGTTTAGGTCAACATTAATAGTGTGAAAACTGTTGAAACAGATCCAGCAAGAGAGTCAGCCAACCCATTAAAATGATGCTTGCACGACGTTCATGATATGTACGCCCTGTACGGGCCCCGGGCTGCATTGCATCCTAATTCATTTCTTGATTCCGGCGCTATGTAAATCGTTTGCTGACTACTGGTACCTTACTTATTTACTTCCTTATGAATAGGCCCGTTCTGTTTCCAGGCCGAAGGTCGTAATAGGCGACCAAACCTGGCTCTGGTTTTCGTGTTTATTACTGGCCCGCCCACACATAGTGTTTGGGGGAAGTATTGTTCTGCTCGCTGACGTCTGTCGTTGTCTGTAACACTCCACTCTGCAACGTAACTCACCAGGGGGCAGCACGCGACGGCGGGCCAGTAGTGTTACGTCCCGTTAGGGTGACACCTTGTTTTGTGTTGTAGTATATTTTGTTATAAATACATGTTTGCTTTTGTTGTGTTAGATTTTGTTTTTAGTACTTAGCCAAGGGGATGGGCTGAGAAGAACGTCTTCGAAACGACCTATTTTGTGTCGGGTGCGACATAAAAACCTTAACTCAGTCAATGATGATATATTGGGTCACTTTATCTTTCGCTAAAACCAAAGTCTAAAACCTTAGTCTAAGACCAAAAGTCCGGTTTAAGACCTAATTAATGCAAAGCGTGAAGTGACGCTAAACTTTGGTCTAAGGCCAAAGTCTAAAACCAAACTTACACGCTTAAACCAAAGTTTAAGACCAAAGTTTGGTTTTAAACCAAACTTAATCTGAGCAATCTGGTCTCAAACCAAACTGTCCTAATGTATTTAGATAGGCTATTATCACTAATCTCTTGGAGTTAAGACCTTAGTCTAAAACCAAATCACTTTATCTTTCACTTAATCTGAACTCGGTCTAAAACCAGGTTTTAGCCGTTCAGATTAAGCTTTGGTTTTAGACTAAGGTTTTAGACTTTGGTTTTAGCGAAAGATAAAGTGACTGATTGTGTTATTTAGTACGTCCTTGGAGCGCTGAGGAGAAGCTGGCTGTTACGCAGCACCTTGGCCATCTTGTTGAGCTTCGACGGGCTCCAAGGAAGCACGAGTGCCTATTGGTCCTGGAGAAGGAACCTGTTCTGAAGAGTCGCGACTGGCGTGCCGTGAAATATCACATTTCGTCAAAAGTTCATTATGAGCGACTTCGAGCCAAAAAACGCCTATAACTAACAAGTGTGATAACTTTGCTGCTGCAAAAACAAACTGCGTACATCATTATGCCGTCGTGACGAAACAGTCATCACTCGGCGAAGAATCGGTCACAGTCGAATGACTCACTCGTATCTTTTGTCGAGAGAGTCAACCCGTCTGTGATCACTGCAAGTGTCATTTGACGGTTAAACATATGCTTTTAGAATGTCCAAGTACCGCAGTCATACGCCATAAATATTATAGCAGTACTACTTTGAAAGAGCTGTTCTCCAACGTCGATGCACGCTGCATCCTTGATTTTACCAAGGAGAGCGGCTTTTACCAAGCTATCTAAATAATCTTTTAATCAACCCAATGTTTCTTTTCTAACACAACTGTTCGTATTTATTATTTGGTTCACCTAATATTTGTTGTTACCTTTTGTTTTTAATTAATTTATTGTATTGGTTTTAACGTATACTGGCATCGAATAGCCTACTCTGTGCTGATGGTGCCGTTAAGAATCTACTCACTCACTCACTCACTTTGCTCCCAGTGGTTGTGCGAAATGTTGTGATTAACATATCTGTATGTATGCATGTCTGTCTGTCTGTCTGTCTGTATGTCTGCTCACATATCTAAAAAACACTTCCAGACTTTCTCACATTTTCTGCACATGTTGCCTGTGGCCGTGGCTCAGTCCTCCTTTGACGATAATGCAGTCAGGCTATTTTTCTGGATTTCGAACATGGAGGGGTGTGAACCAACCCTTGCGGGTCCCCTCTTTTTTCCTTCCTCCCCTCCTCTCCTCCGTTGGGGTGGGTGTGGTCTCAAAACTGTGGTGTGTTAGGGGTGTAAAAATCACTGAATGCAACATGTTATGTACTTCTGGTTTTGTGGATGACGTCATGTTTTTACATAATGGAACAAATGAACCAGAATCAAAATTCGCCGGGTGGCGGCACCAGGGGCCAAGTCTGCTGTCTCCGACTGCATCTTATGTGATTGTGCGGCTGAGATGACAACATCCAACTCTAATCAGTGACAAAACGTGCAGCAAGGTTTTCCTGACTCTCATTGCTGGTGGATGTATTGACCGTGCAATCAGACCGTCATTTTGGCAAGTCGCGCGTTTTTATCTAATCCCGTGAGGACGCTGACGGGTCATTTGTGTTGCTGGAACCTACTCAGTCGTGCAATGCACGCAGTAGTAGACGGCAGACATTGCTGCCGGTGCCGCCATCTGGCGAACTTGAATGTAGCGTCGTCTTTGATTCTGCCCATTAGTCGCATTATGTGAAAACACGACGTGAGAGGAGGACCGGGCCACCACCATAGTTAACATGTACAGAAAATTTTGTGCAGTTTGGACATGCGGTTTCTGAAATATGTGAGCAGACAGATCACAACACGGCGGAAGTAAATATCACTAAATGTCTGGAGATTGACAGCGTGTATCACCAATAAGCTAATTAAAATGATTACCAGTCATGCACTGGCTTAGTGAATTCTATTACTTCACCTGGGTAGGGGTGCAAAGTATTGCATTCAGTGTCTATGTCTGTCTGTCTGTCTGGCATATCACAAAAACCTCTGACGAAAACAATGCAATACGTTATGTAGGCCCCTACTTCAGATTTTTGGATAACGTCACGTATTCACATAAATGGGGCCAGTGGGACAGAATAATGATTCGTTGAGTTCACCAGATGGCGGCACCGGGAGTGAAGTTTGCTGTCTACGATTGCCTCGTTACTGGTGTGTTTGTACTGTATGACTGTTGAAAGTCATTTGAGGTGGTAGGCTTCACAAAAAAAGGTAAAGGCTTCATATACTCATTACCGGGCATTGGGCTCAGAGCTGATCCCGGTGTACAGGAAGTCAGCCCGCAGCAGGTGACTATAAGTCATCCACCCGTGGTAGGCTGCCATTACATTCCGCCAGGCATGCGGTTACCTTCCCAGACGGAGAGAATCACCGCCCTTTGGCCTGTACCAAGTTATACTGTTTGGTGACAGAGGCACATAGGTGTGAACAACTTGCCCAAGGTAGTTATGCAGCTTTTGCCCCAAGTAGGATTTGAACCCACCACCTGTTGATCGCAAGTCCAACACTCTACCCGTTGCGCCAAGGTAGGCTTCATAACTGTGTGGTAATATCTCTATAAGACTATATTGAGACAAGATTGAGGCATAACTAAAACAAAACGGTAGTAACAAGTCAGTCAATCAGTCAGTTTATTTGTCCAGAAACAAAGACACTGGACCTGACACCAATGGACGATACAACCCTCCACTTACACACTTACAGTTGCCCATAAAAACAGTGTAGTAAAAAAACAACAAATTAAAACACCACAATAAAAACTAACTTACAGAAAAATAAATACCGATTAGCTTTCACAACGTTATCTGGCAATTTGTTCCGGAAGTTCATAACTCTAAAATTATTATCTATGCAGTCTGTCATTACCAGTGACTGACGATGGTTGACGTTGAAGAATTTTCAGCTATTGTAGCTTTTCCCAAGGACAATAGCGGCATTTACTGTGGAATATTTCGTACACAGTGTCCTCTGTTAATGGTTGAGATGTGTACGTGTGCGTTTTCTAACAGTGTGATGTTTGTCCTAATTTGTCCACCGTGTGTATGTGTATGTCCATAGGCGCCGACTTAGGTAAAATATTGGGGTCTCTGTCCATTCCCATACCTCCCCTCCCCTCTCTTCCCTCTCCTCTCTTCTCCCCTTACCTTTCCTGAGTCTGCTTCCCTCCTCTCCCTTCGGTATGTTCTTGGTCTAGGCTCTAGGTGAGAACTAAGCCATGAACAACGTCCTCAGAACTCACTCTGACATACATAGTCAGAGTGAGGACAGGAAATGAAATGTCGTTTGGAGGACATTGCCATTGTACGACTGCTCTCCGTTTGGCGGTCATGCCCGTTTGTGTGCGTGATTGTGGGTGCGATCATTCTGTGATATTTTGAAAATATTTGAGAATAACCGTTAGTACAGCATGCACGTGAAACGTCTTGCCTTATATCCAATGCAGGCTAATCGTGACAAATTGAATGGGAATAAAGAATGCCATTGTTTCTGTATAAACACTGCACTGTTTTTATAGGTCTTCTGTATTCGTTCATTCACTTGACCGTTTAGCTGTTATCGTGTACGTGTTAATCTAACATTGATGTATGGTATACCACGTGACGCAGATTGCCTACATCTCAAAGCCAGTGCATAGTACTGTGTCGTCGAGGTAGGGAGTCAACATCCAAAAACAATTTAATTCAATTTAATGTCAAACATGTCCGAATCTCCACGCAAGAATGAACTGCGTACCAGGATAAAATTAAATGGACAGTATGTGACCGGATGTGCTAGTCATACTGTTGGTCGCGGGCAAGCCTGAGCCTTTCTTTGAAGTCTTTGAAGCGCCAGAACAATGTCTTCTAGTAGACTCCAGTTTCCAATAGTTCTCGGGAAAAAATCTTCAGAAACTACTGTGCATACAGAGATCATCACAAATTCGTTGCAACTTACTAGGCTGCCGTGAGCAAATTACATACGGTACGTCGAGATAAGCCTACCGTGTAACACATGTTCACAGACTTCATATGCTATTACAAAATTTACGGTACGAACTATAGGCCTACTGGCCTACCGAGTGCTGCCGAACTGAGTTAAACAGAGATAATCAGTGCCTTTCTAAATTTCCTTTAAATGTTATTACTTTACAAATAAAGCGTTGCATTTTAATGCAACCATTTAAATAACCACCATAATTATGTTATACATATTTTTTTAAAATAAAGTAAGATACCGTAATAACACTAAAACAGTAAACGCGATGCATTATCGCAGATAACTAAACGTAATACGTACGCATTCAGCGCTTCTGATTCATTCTACTGAATAATTATATGACGCTTACTCAAATTGTATTACTTATTACGAGAGTAGATAAATTAAAGTTTTGAGGTCATAGGCACAACTACCATGAGGACCGGAGGGGAGGGGACCGGTGAATAAGATGCGGCCTATTGCTACAGACGTCGCACGTAGCATGGTCTGTCTGTGTGTCTGTCTGAGAGTCTGTCTGTGTTTTCGTCACACGGATGTACTGTGCAAAAA
>Ga0209780_1004189_pt1 | contig 11036 bp, 7 predicted proteins | sample WorMetexBAHAMAS2_FD_187384 | JGI IMG/M metagenome (GOLD analysis project Ga0209780, IMG submission 187384) | Marine gutless worms symbiont microbial communities from Max Planck institute for Marine Microbiology, Germany - Inanidrilus exumae... | ecosystem: Host-associated > Annelida > Digestive...
AAACCGCAAAAATCATAAAAAGGCAATGTTAACCACACATAACATTGACATTCAGGCTATGTTAGTGTGGTTAACATTGCCTTTTTATGATTTTTGCGGTTTTAGATCCGTCGCCGTTAACAGTGTATATAAACTGCAGTTTTTTACATTTATAATGGATAATGTTAGTAATCTCCAGATACACTGCAACCCGTCCATTTGCTTATCAGCTCAGTCACCCAATGCTGTTGAGCTATTTAACAACTCATAATAAGGACAGTGCATGCTCGGCAACTCCAACGCGACAGAGTTTAATATAATACAGACGTACATTGTTCATTCTGATACTGAGTAGCCGGTATAAGAACAAAATCAACTAAAGTTGGCAACTGGACAACAAAGTAGGCCTACGCGTAAGTACATGCTTACACTGGCGTATCCACCGGGGGACAGGGGGCCGTGTCCCCCAGATTTCAGGCCGACGGGAACAGTCATGCAAAAGTCGCCCCCACTTTTTTGACACAATGATACAATGACAGGTTTTACAAGCCAAAGTCTAGGCTTACCGGCTTATGTGTGTATGTCAGACAGTTCAACTGCAATAAAATTAGCTCCCAGAATCCACCAATAACTTGCCATTTTGAGCTCAAAAATCAAACAAATCTCCGGTGGGAAGGGGACACCCCCTCCCCACACCTAACCCCCCTAGGCGCCTCGTTCCTCGCGCTCGCCATGATTCGCCCCTCACTTTTTAAACCGTGGATACGCCCCTGCGTGCTTACCATGTCGTCATGGTCGACAGCGAAGATACAAGACCCGTCTGGATAGGTAGCGCCCCACGGAATAAACCAGGCTTGTCCGTACACGTGAAGATGAATGGAAGTCAACAGCGTCGGTCCTAGACGGACAGCTTCTGCCTGCACAGCCTTCGTTTCCAGTTCGGATGAAGGCGACGGCCCTTGGTAAAATTTATTGCACGGATTTGTGCTGGAACCCGCCACTAAAGCGACGCAAAGCAACACGTAACATCTATACTATTAATTTTCACGACGCTGTAACGCTGGGCAAATATTACGACGGAGGCGGAGCTTCCGCAGTAGTGTACAGAGTAACGAGATTTGTTGCAGTGGGCGGTAGGCTGGTAGCAGCAGCAGCGTAAGCTATTACTGCTGAAGGTCTCATTTTGAATGTTTTTTTGGAGATTTGATCCCCTTCGATCGGTAGCAGTCACAATGCGACCTCCAAAGGCATTTCCTTGAGCGAAAGCACGTCATATGACATAGTGATCATCAAAACTGGTCTAGCGATGCGGCTCGGCGCGATTACAAGAATAAACCGACATAAACATAAACATAAACCGAAACGAGTGACAAGTCAAGTGTTCCCCAGACCACCCACTGTGTCGTAGCGACACACGGATTTGCACGCATATGGTCATTGTCATTTATATCGACTTTATGGCAACACTTTTCGATCTAGTCGTTATACATTTGTGCTGTCTTACATCAACCGTTACGGAAATAATTGCCCTTACAGTTTAATCTGGCGGCCATATTGAATTTCACTACCGTCATCAGCAGTTAATTTATAGTGCGCCGACTAGAATATCGTAGACCGCCGGTGCACTACTACATCGTCACATGTTAAAATAACTAAAAACTAATGTGGTAATTGGTTCTTTTCTGGTAGTCGGATTTTGGAGACTTTTGGATATGATACAATAAGACATTTAGAAGCTTAAAAAATCAAAAACCTTATGCTGCATTTTGTTTTAGGTTCATCCGATTTCAGCGCTTACACTGACGGGCAATTTAGTCACAACATAACGATTTCGTTCCTGTTTGCGCAATTCGCAGTTAACCGTAAATTAGCGCGATGGATTGTCGAAAAAATTCAGTATGATACGATACGATACGAAACGGTAGATTGAGGTGCGCTCAAAAGCTGACGAGATGGCCAGCTTAATCTAGTGCACGGCCCAGAAACAAAAAATACGGAAAAAAAACGAATAGCTCAGAAGAAACGGTCCAGGCAATAGTCCGTGGAGGCAAGTCTACTATTGTATTGCGCCGATGGCCAATTTATTGTAATAAGCGCACTACACTGTGTCTCAAAAAAACGTCCCACCTTTAAACTGTCTCTGACTTTGTCAAATCTTAATCGATTTTCAAAAATTTTGCACTGCTGGAAAGCGTATGAAATTTGCTATAAAAGCCATATGACAATACCCACCTTACCTTAGGCATGTTGCTACACTACCTTGGGAAATTAAACATTCAAATTTTCAGCAGATATTCAGCAGATACGGAAGAAAACGCAAACAAATTGCATTTTTAATCGCATCTAATTGATTGCGAATAATTTTTTTATCACTATTCTTTTACTTACTAACTTTTACGATCAATTTGTGTCACCGGAAATATGTCACAGCAGACGTCACTGCAGTGTTTTTCAACAATCAATATGGTATTCAGCGACGAGGACAAGAATTTGATTTTAAAAAGTTTGTATTTGAAGGGGTACACGGCAAAGAAGTTCACAGACGAACTTCCTGAGAATAGCTGGACAAAGCGTAGTGTTCATAGGCCGTTGAAAAAGTTGCGGGACACAGGCACAGTTGACAGGCGGCCAAGCAGCGGCAGACCACGCAGTGCCCGCACTGAAGAAAACGTTGAGACAATTAATGATTTAACGTCTCGGTGTCTTCGTATGCTTAAATGTTTCAAACACTCTGTAAATACACGAAACAATAAATACATAAATACACTCACCATACAGTTACACGCATAGAGGAATTAAAATCGGTGCACTCAAAATGCTATTTGGTTACATTTTCTTCCGTATCTGCTGAATATCTGCAGAAAATTTAAATGTTTAATTTCCCAAGGTAGTGTAGCAACATGCCTAAGGTAAGATGGGTATTGTCATATGGCTTTTATAGCAAATTTCATACGCTTTCCAGTAGTGCAAAAACTTTGAAAATCGACTAAGATTTGACAAAATTAGAGACAGTTTAAAGGTGGGACGTTTTTTTGAGACACAGTGTATAAGTTTTTGTATAATGATGATGGTGATAATGATGATGATGACGATGATGATGATGATGATAATGATGAAGACTGGAGGAAGAAGTGAAACTACGGGGGGTAGGATTTGTGAAAGAGGTAGGTTTTAAGTCGGGAGTGAAAGAGAGAGGGAGTTATAGATGCACAGAGTGGTGAATTAGAAGAGGAAAAAGTGACGAGTGGAGGAACAGGTGAGTAGGAAATGGAAGAACTGGTATCAGAATGAGGTTGACGAAGGTTTACTGCGTTAATTATTTCATTTCATACTTACCTCCCCACGCCTGGTTGTAGTTGCGATTCAGATCACTTCCAAAACAGGATGGCTCGGACGTCGGAGAACGATTCTTGCGCCACAGTCTATCCTAGCAAATGTAACAGATATGAGAAAGTTGCGAGTTAGGATAAGTTATGTCTATACTCTGTCGTGGCCTCACCCCGAAGACCAATTAGAATCCATCAGCATGTGCTGACAGTGATCTGTCCGTATGCAGGATAGTACAAAACCGCAAAAATGCTTTTTTAAATTACAACGTAGGCGGCGTCGCTGCCTTTAGCTCACAGTTGATGCGGCAGTTACGGCGACGTTCCATTTTTCTAGGGGGGTTGCAAGAAATTTATATATTTCTTATTATATATTTATACGTTTCTTAACAGCTGTTTACCTCAGCTTCATATACTTGCGACTTGTGAGTTGACAGAGAAATGCGACTTGGCAATAGCGACTTTTCACGTACCGTTGACCACGTGTAGTTGTAGCCGTCCGGATTGACAACCGGCAGCAAATACCAGTCGTATTTGTTCACGAGTTCTTTCACTTCCGGGTCGCTCGGATAGTCGTCAATCAGCTGTGTTACAAACCAAAACAAATTTGTCACAGGCCGTCGACAGCGCACCTATATGTTATTACTTCTACACTGTGTTGTATTGTGTTGAAATTTACACATCACACAGACATATCGGACACACAATATATAACACACAATAATAATAAGTGCAGGTGAAAGTATAGACAGGTACGCGTACAATTAAGTCTATACCTGCAACAAGTCTCCGCGACCGCTGACAGTCCCGCGCGACGCGGTGCCTCACGCTCACCGTGTTGTACACAGATGTTGACGATCACTGTAATAAACTGGTGACCGACGACCGTCACCAGTATATCACACTGACTGTCCACCTAAGTTGACAGCACGTGAGACGATCAACGTGACGACTCTACTTGCAGCCGTTCCAGAGATATGGTTAGTGCCAACCAAAATTTAAATGGTTTACGTGACCTAACCACGCCTCTTTCCGGGATGGTTTACCATCCGTGAGCTAGCACTTGCTACCATCAACCTAACTACCAAATTTGAAGTCTCTATTGCCACTTACTACGAAGATATGAAAGGCGATACAAAATGTCGAAAATGGGGCGCTTTGAAGTAGTTCGGGTAATTCAAGGTTAACGATGCCAAAAATCTCAGCGAAATTCTAATGGCGTCACCCCAAACGGACGCGCCAAATACAGGTGGGGTAGGTTCAAATCGGCGATTTTCGACCAATACATCGCTATATCTCAGAAACGGTGCAAGAAAGGGACATGGTTACTATAGAACGCTAATGAGAACTCGTATGCGCTCTATCGAATGATGCTATTTCCAGTGACCTTAAATGACCCTAGCTACCCCAAACCGCCCCATTTTCGATATGTTCTATCGCCTATTACGTCTTCGAACTGGGTAGAAATAGAGACTTCAAATTTGGTAGATAGGTTGATCGTAGCAAGTGTAGTCCATGAAGGGCAAACCGTCCCTGTAAGAAGCGTAGTCAAGTCACGTGAACCATTTAACTTTTGGTGGGCGCCAACTGTATCCTTAGAACGGCTGATCGTCTCAAGTGCTGTCAACTTTGGTGGACGGTGAGTGTGGTTAACTGGTGTCGATCACCTTTTTGTCACACTGACCGTCGACATCTGTGTACAACACGGTGGGCATAAGTCACTGCGTCGCGCGGGTCTGTCAGCGGCAGCGGAGACTTGTCTTTACCACCTGGGGAAACAAGAAACCCATAATTTGCATCTTTCCACTTAAACGCTGTATGTTGCTTTGCCAACAAACACAAGAACACGTCTAAAACACTTCCACGTTATCACCTGGTCACAGCTAAACCACCTTCATTTGCTAAATAATCAACTGTATGCAGTAGACAGCCGCATTGCCTATTGCAAGATTACATTATTAGACCATATCCGTCCTCGAATGCGGCTGCCCACAAACCGCCGCCCGGTCGTCTCCGACTCTGCTGATTTCGATGTTCAGAAATGACAATGTGCCAAAAGCGTTTTACGGCAGGGCTCTGCATTGGCCCGCTGGGGAAATTAACCTCCAACTAACTGAGTTTCAAGGGAGGGGCGAGGAAGAAAGGGTAGGACTGGGGGAAAGACAGTGAAGGGAAGGTAAGGCAGGTGAGAGGAGGAAAAAAGTGACAGGAGTAGAAGATGGAGGAAGACAGTGGATGGAGGGGAAAAAAGAAAGAACTGGCTTCGCCATCCTTTATAACTAAAATTCGGATACGCCACTGAACGACTGTACATGCTGCATGATCTTGAGATGGGTGGCTGTCGCGAGCCATTCGCGTGCGTGGATCGTAGCGTCTATCCAGATACCTTTGCGGCCGGTGCCCGCACGCGACATCTACATACAAACCACACGATTGACTGAACAAGTTACTGCGTCCCACTCGACACAAAACATGTCATTTCGGAGACGTTCTTCCCAGCTAATCACTCATGGTACTAAAAACTAAATCTAATGCAACGAAACAGACATTCCCTCGTAAACTTAAAGATACTATAACACAAAATAAATATTTTAAAAAGCTAAAGCCAGGTAACTGGTGCTTATTGGGCCCATCAAATAATCTATCTAAACATTTCTGCAGATTTGCTAAATCAGTGACATCTGATCAATGTGTACTAAGTTATTTCCTAGACGTTCTTTCCGGACAGTCACTTAGCTTGGTTAAAACGGAATGGGATTAGCTATAGCTGAGTAATAAAGTGATATAACAAGGTGTCGCCCTATTGGGACGTAACACTAGTGGCCCGCCATGCAGTGTTACCGTGGAGCTATAATTAGACTGCAGGCGGCATGATGTCATCGCCTGGCCTGCGCGGGTAAAGCCCCCTGCAGGCCCGCCGTGGAGTGTTACAGACCCCGACAGACGACAGACGACGACAGACGATAGACGACGACAGACGCCAGAGAGCAAAACAGTATTGCCCCCTACATTATGTGTAGGCGGGCCAGTAATAAGTATTATACAGCAACGCTCGTTGATTCAGATTTCTTTGCCATAATGACAGTGTTATTAAACTGAATGGTTCAATGTACGTATGTATGTCCGGAAGCTTTTCAAGTATCTTTTTATGTGAACAGTACGCCACAAACAACGGCCAATATATACATCTCTTTTGTACTGTTAATACTTTCACCGTTTGTCTCTTCTTAATGCTTTTCACGAGGACTGATCTGTCGAAACAAACAGAATATGAACTGGAGTGGAAAGTAGTAAGACTAAAGGCTTTTGAAGCGTCACAAAGCGACATATGTTACTGATGTATACGAGTTGGTGATAACAGTGCTCGTTCGTATAGGTGATGTTCAGTATGAAAGCACTGAAATTATCTTCATTTGTGACAATATAAGACGATTTAGATGCATATCTAATGTTGTTAACAGGCCAAGAGTAAAAGGTATGTAAAGATGTATATAGACCGTCAACACGCGCAAATCGCGACACTCGTGTGTCTTTCCAATGGTAGTAACGTTGCAATGAACTCCAAGATCATGTCGACATCTTGCCTGCATACGATCCACTTCCGTTAAAATCTGCAGAGTAAGAAAAAAACACGTAAAATCAGAATATGTAGAATTACTACCCGAAAGGAAGAATGTGTATGAAAAATGACAACTGTAGGGAAATTGGCTTGTAATATTAAATTAGTCAAGTTCCACTTCTGCAATATTCTTGAAACACAACTGGAAGAAGCCAGCACTCATAAGAGTGCAAATCCCACGCCGGCAATGTCTTTGTGACTCCTCTCGTGACCTTAACCTTTAACCTTTTGACCCCGAAATAAATGGGTTTCCAGGATTCATTTCTATGTCAAGTTTGGTGATCCTAGCTGCTTCGGTTTTGAGGTATCCTGCGAAAAAACGACAGACACACAGACAAACGGAGGTAAAAACCATACCCCACGACTGCCGTCTGCGTGGGTAATAAAATAACACAGCTTAGCCTAATAGTTCAACTTCCACGATGCTGCTGCGCTAGCCACACGCTTCGTCAAAATTCCATAAGAATTCCTTCGCTGTCACGGCTTAGGTTTTATCTGCAACCGTCCACTCTCGGCTCTATGAAATACTATCAACTACACTTTGAACAGGACTGTTCTCAAGCCTTAACTTTTTAGTGTGACATCGTTTTCATCTGCATCTTGGCGCCTCTGATTCATTTACAAGCCCGGCAGCTCAGTATAGGACTGGATGAGTTTATCTATCGGTTAAGTTAGCAAAACAAGCAAGATGTAAGTAAGTAAATAAGTAAGTTAGTAGTAAGTCTGTAATAAGTAAGTAGTAAGAATGTATCGCGGGCAAACTATGTAGACCATATAAGCGTGGACGACCTTGCACATGTTCCACTCGGAGGCAGAGTTCCTTGTGGAAGCAAAGCTGTGAGTGTATTACCACAAACGGACAGCGGTCTTGAAAATAACTCGCTATCGAAAATACGCCGAACGACAGTATAAACCTATAACATCTTCAATCGTTGTCATGACCTACGTGAGTGCAACGATATGCTATAATCCACTTACGTCTTCGAACGTGTTGAAGTCGTTAAAGTTAAAATCATCAGTTGTCCGTTTAATTCGTCTGGACTTTAGCGTAGACAAGTTCTCTTCAACGTCTCTACAAAGTGCAATACGTGCGACAAATTCGCGGCTACATTTGATGCGTGTTTTACTATAGTCAGACAAGAGCTCAACAGTACTGTCGCAGAGAAATGGCGTCATGTCCAAAAAATCGCCGTAAACCCGCGAATTTTCATGACGGAATATCGCCAGGAAATCGTGAAAATATCCGAATGCACTTTGGCACACAGACATCTTTGGCCTAGAAGTATACAATCGCATGCAAAAAGTTATCGTCGTGTGTTTCCTTAACGCATGGTCCAATTTCGCAACAGACAGACCTGATCACATTGCTCAAAGTGTATTTTAAAAAAAAAATTAACGCAATCGGAACATATAGCCCGCAAGGCATGCATGCCGCGCGTGGTAAATAAGGAGCATGTACGGCACAGACATACAAAGCCAGAAACAGACAGACAGACAAAATGCGATCAAATACTGCGCTCCTGCAGGGTAGGTGCCATAAAAAGTGCTAATAACGTTGACACGGTATCACGTCTTAGTAGCGTTCTCACCGCGGCAGTAACGCGCGCGTTACGGTCTTGACGCGCGCGTTACGTCTGTAATGTGCACGTGTGACGTTACGGCGTGGTCGACAACGAACGTGTGCGAACGCGGGGGACGGTCTCAAAAATGTAGCGTGTGCACTCCGTCGAACGACAGTAACGCGCACGTTACGGCCGCAGTGAGAACGCTATACTTAAAGACAGCGCTAACTCGCCTCTGTATGTGGTCGTTGAGAACTTCATACGATACGCCGTTGCCGACAAGATGTCGTTTCACGTGGTCCAGCTGTTCTGGCGGTACTAACGCATGCACCTTTTCACTGGCTTCGTGCCAGAAATCCAGCTGTACACAGTGAACACATGCACTTTGTCGACAGTCATCTACAAGCAATCATAATAATAACAATACACAAATTTCCATACCACCATAAGGTTGTAACTTCAGAGGCGGTGCAAAACAATATTGATGTTGTTTTTTGTCAATTAATAATGGCACAATGTCGATATAGATTATAAGTAGCCTACTTCATTGAGCCCATAAATGTAGTACAAAACTGACCTACAACTAACTATATCTGCCTTTGATTCGAGATTGGCTCGACACATTGCAGGTTATAAATTGGATTATTACTAGTACTACTACTACTATATTATGATTCTTTTTCTTCCTCTTCTCCGAGACCAGTGATCTTCTTTCATTCGTTTCTGTTTTGTGATATTTATTAAATTATTCTTAATTCGTAATGGTCTAACGTTTACTGCATGACTCATCGATCAAAAACAAAAACAGTCGAAGAATGCCGACGGTTGCTAGCGATTCTGAAATCATATCGAGCTAATTTTATTGCAAAGCTCAACTGATACACTCTCACTGGCATTGCATTAAGCTGCTTTAGCTCGTAAACAGTTTGATCTAATCCAGACATCGTCTACGGCTGACTTAAATGGACTATCATCATCAACATCATCATTTACGGCACAGAAACGAAAAAAATAAGAAAAACTAAAAACAAAAATCGAATAGCTCAGACGAAACGGTCCAGGCAATAGTCTGTGAGGACAGTCTGTGAGGAAGAAGTGAAACTAGGGGGAAGAATTTGTAAAAGAGGTAGGTTTTAAGCCGGAAATGAAAAAAGAGGGAGTTATGATGAGCAGTGTGGTGAATCAAAAAAGGAAGAAGTGATAGGTGAAGGAATAGGTGAGTCTAAAGTAGAGAAAACGGTACCATAATGAGGTTGATGAAGAGATAAAGGGGGTATTCCAAACTCCAGAGACAAAGTGAATCATAGCCTAATGAAAGGAGCGATCACTTACTTTTGGAGAGAATGAGAGGTTCCGGATTCGCCAACGAAAAGGGAGACGTCCTTGGAGTGAAGCATTGGACTTAGAAAACTTTTGGCTGGTTTGCCGCTGTTACTTATATGCAGTTTTAAATTTAGGTCTGCTTTTCGGCCACGGTCAGCAATCCCAGCGGTTGCTGAACTCTTTTTTTCACATGGGCTTTGCATCTGCACACAACTGCAGCCTTAATCGTCAAACCGCAAACAAATGCTGGCCAACTGATTGTTACTCGTGCTGCCGTATAGATGATTCGCAATAATTAACGCTGCGTGTCTCGAAGACTGAATACTGTTGTGTTGTGGTGTTTTCAAACATTTTTACCTCTGGGTGGAGTTCACGCAGCGGTAGAACGGCATCGCGATGACGTCGAGATGCAGTATTGATACTCAACAGCTCGTATCTGCAGCACAACAGTTCATCACTCAGCCGTCGCTTGGAGCATTCTGGCTTCATCAGACCGTATAGTACAGGCGTAGCTAAGTGCCCAGAGGCCTAGGCCCAATCTAGCCGTGAAAACAACTGAAATATAGCCTACAGTAAACGGGGTGAGTTGAGACACTTTTTCGTGTTTCTACTTCGCACCAAAGTATTGCATGTGCGGAGTATTGCGATCAGCGTCTGTCTGTCTGTCTGTCTGCTCACATATCTCAAAAATCGCATTCCAAATTTCACCAAATTTTCTGTACGTGTTATTACTCCGTAGCTTGGTCTTTTTCTGCCGATAATGAAATACGTTATGTTCTTCCGGTTTAGTGGATGACGTCATGTTGTCACGCAATGCGGCCAATAGGGCAGAATCATTCAGACGACGTTGGTTAAGTTCGCCACGTGGCGACACCAGTCGGCGGCCGCGCCGTGCGCACTGGGACGAAGTCTGCTATTCTCGACTGCCTTGTTTTGAAACAGCTGTCTTAACTGCGTTCACACTGGATTCGATGCCACACGAAACCGCGCGACATCTTGCGTCATGTTTCGGCGAGAACGACGTAACATACTGCATTATAGGCCTACCTGTAATGCGTCCTCGCAGAAACAGCTCCGCTAAGCCCGATAAGCCTATGTCACGTTACCCGCAGGCCGTCGTAAGACCTATAAGTAGATAGATTAGTATCGTTTCGCGACATACATTCTACGACATACGGCTCCTTATAGGCCGAAGCACGCTTCTGATAACACGTTGCGGTCGCTTGC
>Ga0209780_1004190_pt1 | contig 11035 bp, 7 predicted proteins | sample WorMetexBAHAMAS2_FD_187384 | JGI IMG/M metagenome (GOLD analysis project Ga0209780, IMG submission 187384) | Marine gutless worms symbiont microbial communities from Max Planck institute for Marine Microbiology, Germany - Inanidrilus exumae... | ecosystem: Host-associated > Annelida > Digestive...
GTTCACGTATTCACGACGCGACGTCTGCGAGGCTGTGACTGTGACGCGCTCGACTCTCAGCGACGTCTTGCTGTCACATTAGCCACTCGCCGCCAGTAACGACATTCGATAATCGAATAAAGATTCTGACAAATCGTGTGCATCGCGCATCACTTTTACGTCGTTATTCGGCTCGAAGCTAGGCTTCAGTCGAATATTGGAAATACGGCGCGTATTGGCGGTTCGGCTATAACTCCGCCGAAGGTAAACCGATTTGAATTACATCTGGAGCACACTGAATACATTGTCGGGGGCTGGCCCGGGCAGATTTTTGGCGCGATCCGCGCATAGCGACAGCTGGAGAGCCAGGCGAATTTTTTGTCAGGTAAGCAACGCACGATTTCACAGATTTCCTATCGGCCATTTTTTTCACAAAATTTGAACACAACACGACGATCGGTGTCGCGATGACAACTTTCGGAACAGAATGTTGAAAATTTTACCGTAAGGGGTCGTTTTTCGAAAAAACGCGAAAATTTCGCAAAAGTTTTTTTTAACGTTTTGCGACTTCAGGCCGCCATAACTCCGCAGTGATAACAGATCGCCGGAAATTCGCTACAAAAATAACCCTCTACGTGATTTCTAGTTTCTATTTTTACCGTTGGAATTAATTCAAAGTCATTCCCCTGGAATGTACATTCCGTACAAGAAACGTCCTGAAATTTTCTGCGACGTGTGACGCGGGTTGACAACCCGGCAGATAACGTGGACATCACTCAGTCGCAGGCAGCAAATCACCATCAACTATTGAGTCACGTGACACTTGGCCTCGTTAGGCTACTGGAAGTATGGTAATTCACTTCTCCTTTTTAATGCAATCACGTAAAGTAGTTATTCATCTTTAAAAAGCTGCGCGTTAAACATGTAAATGCGCGTGAAATGAATGAATATTAATTTTGGCGACTGGGCTTTGCCCGAAGATGCGCTAGAAACTTGGTTCTACTTATGCTTAGGTTGTTGATATGTACAAAAGACGAAACTAGAAATGAGTGGCAGTGCCTAGCGTGTAGCCCGCGCGGCAAAGCAGTGACGCCGTCTAGCGTATAGATGAAACAAATCTAAGTAGTAATCGCCCCAAAAAACTCAGTAGGCTTACTGATCCCCGCAAGGTGTAGCAGTGGTGCCCGTAACCAAACTGCTGATCGAAGAGTGGTGTACATATTTGGACTTCTTAGACTCCGGAGTTATTGGACTAAAGTTCATTACATTTTTACACGATGTAGCCAGATTATCGCAAAAGAAGCTACTAAAATCGGAATTGCGATATTCCACTCCGCTTCTGAATGCCAAGGCGACGAATGAAGATGAGTCGGCCGATTTCGCCAATTTTAACCCTAAAATTTCAACGGCCTCTGAATGGTCGGAAAAAGAGGATAAGATCATTAATCTACGACCGATCAAATACCTAGCTACCATTAGGTGAAAATTTGGTGAAAATCGGTCCGTTGGATCCTGAGATAATTTGTCTGAACTGTTTATTTTAAAGAAATAAACTACGGGGTGTACGACTTTTACTTTTTAAACTCCGCAGATAGTGGACCAAAGTTCACCAAATTTACAAAATTATATAGTCAGGTCATCACAAATAAATGTTTTAAAATCAAAATGGCGATATTGTAATTCATTTCGGAATGCCAGGGCTACGAATAAAGGTAAATAGTCCGATTTTGCCAATTTTGACCCTAAAATTTGCTGCCATGGCAACTTCCCTTGAGCCATCGCAAAAAACGGGGTCAAAACGGTAGTCTACGATCGAATATCCACCATATAGTGAAAATTTGGTGAAAATCGGTCCAGTCGATCCTGAGAGCGCTTTGCTCAAAAGTTTATTTTAAGAAGAAAAAAGAAAAAGAAATTATCGCAAGCAGAACATTATAGCCCGCGGGGCATGCATGCTGTTATGAGATAGTCGGCGTACGTCATGCAGCGATTTAGTGTACCTTAATGTCGGAATATTGCTAATTGCGTGCGGCTGAATTTCATCATCAGAAAGTAGCGCGAGTAACGACAAGTCTTTAGTGTTGATAGGCTATAGCTGCTTCAGCGGTTGAGAGCTCGAGGCGATTGCACGAAGACCGTTTAATTATAGCGCCATCTCGCGCTAGTTATCTCGTTCGTCGGTGCATTGTCGCCTGTCGCTGCAGCTTTACAACACGACTTGAGGAGGCGTGAAATTAAACTAACCCGTCGCTGCCTATACACACTCGCTGACAGCTTTACTTCTTTTTACAGACAGCTATTCAAAATCTCTGCCCTCCTGGCTAGCAACCAATGTCAAGATGAAACAGAGTACCGGATTGGCCCATCTGTTTAGCAGATAGGGCTCAAGACACTTATCAACAGGGGACCTTACCGAAGCATGGGCTGTACCTGTCTGATTTCTAACATTTACCACTGCAACTACAAGCAAAAACAACCCTACATTAGTCGTGTGGTCTGCGGGTGCACCAATATGCCGACGACACGCAGCTTCTGCAACCATCACGAGTCCATTAGAGTTATGGTCACTATTGGTTCTATTGAGACATGGATGGCCTCAAATTGACTCAGGCCTAACCAACAAAAGACCGATTTTCTCTGGTGTGGCACAAGATACAAGCTTGCTGCTCGAGATCTCAACCAGCTTGCAGCTATTTCACCAGCCCTAATTTCGCATTATTCAGTTCGAGACCTACATGTAGGCGTCATTCTTGATTCTGAGCTGAGCTTTGAGCAGCATGCCAGCAAGCTCACCCAAACGTGCTTCTTCCACTTACGTCCACATAGAGCAATCCGCCGCTCACTCACTAACGCTGCACTACTTACTCTTGTTCACGCATTTATTGCGACCAGACTTGACTATTGCAACTCGGCTCTGTTTGGCTACAAAAACGTCTGTAATTCGTCGCCTACAGTCGATACAGAACTCCTCAGCTCGGCTGTTAGACGTATATAACATTTTCAAATTGGTTTATGTAATAAAAGGCCATTGCAAAGTAATTTCATGTATTCCAAGTTGTTTTATGTTTAATTAAGCTATTATTAAAGTTCTTTTTCCTATGTTTTTGTATTTTGTCGTTTGTGTTTCTAATATATTACGAAGGCAATCCGACTCAGTTGGGCTTGTGGGTCGCTTTGGACTGGCCTACAATCCGTAGCCTACGTCTGTTTGAAGCTATACGCATAGTTTCCAATTAGGACCATTTATTGCCGATTATACTAGGGTAGTGTGTTGTCATGCAAGATACTAACCATTACAGGTTTATTCGTCAGTCCCCGTTTGGGTTCATAGAAGAAAAGACAAAATAACAAATACGCCTACGTCAGCTATAATGTTCGAGTACAATAATGTCGCATGCAAAACAAAAATACGCTTACGCTAACATTTAGGATATTTCAACTATTTTTGAAAACTCAATGCAAAATTATTATTGTCTTGCGTACAAAGTTTCAACGTGGGTGCATGTAGTAGACGTCTAGGTCTATGTCATTCGGAGTAAAACGATCTCGGTTCGTTCGGATCACGCTCGGATAACGTTATTGAACAGCAATATTAGCACTAAGTCAGCAGGTACGAAAACAAATGGTCAAATAATTTTGACAAGAGGACGCATCACAGGGGCGGATTTTTCACGGGGGAATGTTATTGTGACACCGATCAGTCGGAGCCATAGCCGCAGCAAGTCGCGTTCATGCCGTTCTTGATTTTTTGTTGCATACACCTCAGCAATGACTCACAATGCTTTTCAGTGGGCCGAACAACCCCGAAAATTGCCGCTTCACTTCCGGGGATCTGAACCCCATCTAATACATGGTTCGTTGGGCCCACCCAAGTTACCCATCCAAGTACATAGCCCACCAAACGGCATGTCGATCGGTTCAGCCGTTTTTGAAGGGCTGAACGTGACTAACAGACAGACACAGACAAACAAACAGACACAGACACACCACGCTACTCAATAGGCCGCATCTAGCTATATGTATGCAACGCGGCCTAAAATATTTTTATCGATTATTGTACTAACAAGAAGTGATTTTGCATGGCACAGCATAGATCTACCGATTACTTGCTACACTACCGAACGCAACGTGCAGGTCTGCGAATTTGGTCAACAGGTTTATACAACAAGCTTAAAAGTTCTTTCACGCCGGATGCGTTGTGTTGCGGCACCGCAACACAACGCAATGCAGTGTGAACGCACATTAAGTCAACTGTTAAGTTTTGGTAAATTAGTTACCAGAAAATCGACAAAACCGAAGTCGGCCGTAGGTTAATGCGAAACCGTTCACTATTTGCGTATATCGACGCCTGTTTATCTTCCCTAAAACACTGTGGCGTTGCTTCAAGTCTTCAAGGTCAGAGTTCAAGGTCATTATTTGCGTGATGTCATTCGGCGAACTCGTCGTCATAGCACCACCAATAATCGTCTGTGATTCGCTGGCGTAACCACGTGATGAGAGAACACGCAAACATTATACCTCCGCACTAAAACAACACCAATCGTCAACAAACATCAGCTAAACTGGCCACATGGACACGGACCAACATTAACGGTCGACACTGAACGAGTTCAAGAAGAAAGTGTCAGTGTTGACCCGTGTGTCGCCGGCTTTACTGACTGACACTTGCACGTAGGCGGGGCTTACACGGCTATGCAATGCTCATCAGCAACAATTAACATATAAATAACGACAGCTGACCCACGGCAAGAAGATGCAGGTTTTGTAGGGGGGTGGGTGGGTCGTCGAAAACCTTCCCTTTGTCTCGTGAAAATTTTAAAAATAGCCAAACTGGACTCAACGTCAGCCAGCACATAAAGCAAAACGGTCTCTGTTCAGCTTCTCACGAAGGTTACGCTCCAAATCTTCGTTTTCCGGGGGACATCATCGCCCCTAACTCCCATCATGGGCTCGGTCCCTCGACCCCATTGTGGCCTTGGCACAAAAACCCCCTAATCGCAATCGGTTACCTTCCCAGCGTAGAACATCATCGCCACCGACATAAAATAGGCCTATTATACTGTTGACGACATCAGCACGTCAGCGCGCGACTTGACCATCAGACGACTTATAAATAAAGTAAGTTAAAAGTTAGACTGTTAGAATTCGTAGACTACGAAATCAGCCTAGTCTGTTAGCAGCAACATGCCCATAAGTAAAACATCCCGTAAAAGACGGCACTGTCGCTAAAACGTTAGCCAAACACTAAAGTGGAAAATAACGAGTTTCCTTGCAGAGCACACACGCAAAAATAACCAGTCGCACAAGAAAAACGTCAAAATAGAGCCAAGAATTTATATGATTATAATTGTGTGTCAATTGGATGATGCGTACGATTCGATACGATACGATGCGGCAGATTTACTTGCGCTCAAAAGCAAACGAGCGAGGTGGCCAGCTTAATCAAGCGCACGGCACAGAAACGAAAACTAAGAAAAAACGAGTAGCTTAGTAGAAACGGTGCAGGCAACAGTCCGTGGAGGCAGTCCAGCAGGAAAAAGTAAAACTACGAGGGGTAGGATTTGTGTAACAGGTAGGTTTTAAGCCGGGAGTGAAAGAGAGAAAGAGAGTTATGGATGAGCAAAGTGGTGAATTAAAAGAGGAAGAAGTGATGGGTGAGTGAGTAGAAGAGTCAGAAATGGAGGAACTGGTACCAGAATAAGGTTGACGAAGAGATAAAGGGAGTTGATTCCAGAGACAAGGTGAAGCATAACGAAAAGGGCGATCAGTGATTTTTAGAGAAAATGACGAAGGTGGCCGAGCAAGAGTGACGATGGATGAAGAGCGAGTACTTCGAGGACACTGAACAGAGATGAGGTCATTTTTTATTATTTTATGAAGGTATGGAGGTTGGGTAGTTGCGAGATCTTTGTAGGTAAGTGAGAGGAGCTTGTATTCGATAAGTTCAGTGATTCTGAGCCAGTGGAGAGAGCGTAGGATGGGAGTGATATGACATGACTTGGGAGATTTAACGACAGACAATATACGAGCAAGAGAGTTGTGGATCTGCTGGAGACGGGAGTGAGTGAATGCAAAATGATTAAAAACAAGATGCAGTCTGAGACGGCAGACTTCGCCCTCGGTGTGGCCACCTAGCGAACTGGACGAAACATAAACGACGTCATTGATTTTGGCCCATTCACTCCATAAAAACGAAAGTACATAACACATTGCATTGTCGTCAGAGGACGACCGAGCCACGGCCACAGAGCATGTGTGTGTGTATTACAGAACATTCGGTGAAATTTGGGCGCGTAGTTTTGGAATGTGCGAGCAGACAGACAAAAACACAGAGAGACAGACAGATACACATACACACAGACACGCGGATTGCAATACTTCGCACCCCAAACTAACAAAACACTAGTGACTTTACAATATGTTCTTGGCTAGCTCTGTTATTTTGGTTGGACGAAGAGGAGGAAATTCGGTCTGCAGTTAACGAATAGGTGGCAGCCAAGAACATATTTCTTCAATGACTAACATTTTGTTTATAATGACTTTGCATTCATTGACTAATTCAAACACAAATAATACATAAATTCGTGGCTCCATTTCGACAATCGACATCTTTGTCTTTCACGACTGGCTATTTTTGCACGTGTGTAGGCTGATTAGCCTTCTTACTGCATAGCCATAGCGGTTCGCGCGGTGTGTTAAGTTCACAAGAAACTGACTGGAAAGAGTTGGTCACCTGCAGGAGAATGATGGCGGTGAGTGAGAAGAGAGCGTGCCGTGAGTACTGGTCGATCCAGTTGACGACGACTAGCTGACAGCCCTGCTCACGCATGCACATTGTCGCGCTTAAAATAATAGAATGGCGTCACTCGACGTCGATCGCCCGACCAATCTAGCAACATTTTCCTCCTGTGAACTACTTTGACCTTGGAACGTGACCGCGACGATGTCAGCATGCCAAATATAGGTCAAAGGTCGTGTAATTTAAACGTTATTATTCACATTGACAGACACGTACACAGACCAGAACTATACGGCTCTGCCGTCTGCTAGACTGGTCTGTTATAATGTGGAAATGACGTGGTTGCATATTCATATGATACACATTCGGTACGAATATCTAACGTGAATATCCAACGAGTTGACGTCGGCCATTAGGCGTACTACCCTACTGGGAGATGGAAAGACGTATAGACGCAGTGGCGAGGTTGGCATTGACTGGCGACGGTAGTTAGCAGTTACAACGCTGAGGCTAACGACGGTAAACTTGACAGCCCACTTTACGACGTCATTTCTCTTTACTCAGTTTCATGAACTCGACAACTCGTCGACTATCGCGTTTTGCAATTTCTCGACGAAAAACACTGACATATTATATTATTGAAGGCGGGAAATCATCAGTTAGTCAGTCAGTCTGCGGTGAAATGTATTTGTGAAAGAGACGAGTTGTAAGCGTGCAGTGAATTAAACAGCGTGAGACTGAGAGTGTCGCTGATAAACAGCTTATACTCTTAGCGAGCGCCAGTGTGTGAGTGAGTGTGTGCAGCTGCATGTGATGCGATCAACGGGTCAACCATTACTAGCGTCTGCTGCTGCTGCTGGCGGTGAAGGTGAGGACGATGAAGAAGGCCGACCGACGCGAGTAGTCGAGGTGCAAATGAGCCTGACGTGCTTGTCTCACGCACGTCTCGCGTACTCAGTCGACTCGTCGCTCGCTCGCTCGCTCGCTCGGCCGACAGTCGCTCATTAGTCGCTAATTAATCCGTCTCACTACTTTCGCGCTGGCACGCACTTGGAACAAGACTCAAGCAGACTGGGCTAATTAGGTTTACGACAGTTCGCTACAAGACTATTGCGTTAAAATTCCGTCACGTTCTTAAGAGACACGCTGTTTGCTTGAGAACAGACTGCACGTTCGTTGTTTCGTTTAATTTTTTACTTTTTTGCTGGTTGATTAAGGCTATTACTCCGCTAGGCATAGACGAGTTATGTTTAGGCCTATATCACTTCGATTCTCTGTCTTTCTAGCTCTCTGTTTTCAAGTTCATGGTCGACAAGCTGCGAAAGCAATTACGGTCATCAAAAACTGCGTAAAAATTGCAACTGTATGTAACAGAATGTATACTGAGTGAAACACAAAAGGCAAATAAAATTAATACATTAAACAACAAACAAATATATTAAACAATTTAGCATATATGATAACTAAACAACTGGCACGTGTTACTAATGTTATTTTTAAAGTCAAATGTTTCATACGCAAACCGTTATTGCATATATGGGTAAAAATTTGAACTTTCAAAAATCCAAGATGGCTGCGGCCGCCATCTTAAAAAATCGAAAAATCGCCATATCTCAGCCGCGGTTTGACCGATTTTGACGAAATTTGACACAATGACGCAACGAGCCGTATCAACCATAATAATAATAATTTGTGTATTATTGTAATTATAATTATTATTATGGTTGATACGGCTCATCGACGGATATGCACCTAATTTGGCACAGCCATAGCGGTCGCCGACATAATCACCTGTGACAAATTTTTTGGTGATCGGTTGAGGGGTGTCAATTCTGTAGGGGGTCGAAAATTGCCCTTTCCCATTGACAAAGCCAGTAGCTGTTAACACAGGGCTGACTCTACAGCGCAGCCTGTGATTAAATATTACAACATTTTCCGATTAATAAAACACGCTGAAAATGTCGTCAGCCTATTATTCAGTTACAAAAATGCACCAGAACAGCATACATTTTCGAGACAGAACTTCCAAACTGCTATAGCGCCGCGGCCTAGCAGACCTCATGTAGTAGGATGCGGAATAACCCACGGTTCCACACCTGAATGACCTCACCTGCCGGCAGCCAGATCTCCAGTCCAGTCAAACTTGGGTCTCGCTACGTCATTGCACGGCGAAAGCTATAGCCGACGTCACTCGTACAGAGCCAGCGCCAGCAGCAGTAGCAGCAGGAGGAGGACGTGGTGGCCGTTCATCAGTCTGTGAGCGAGTGAGTGCTATACTGACCTTGATGTTCAAGTAGTCACTTCTGTTGAGACTGTTCGGGTAGAGAATGGCGTGAAGTTGACAGTAGTTGTTGACCTAACGGGACGTAACACTACTGGCCCGCCGTCGCGTGCTGCCCCCTGGTGAGTTACGTTGAAGTTGACAGTAGTTGTCTCTCTGTTCACTGTTCTGACGAGCTACGATCTCGCGCGACTGAAGTGACATCGGGACACAGCAAGACATGGGCACGAACACACCATAACTGTCGTCTGTCCGATTGAACCACGAACTGTACATGTAATCTTGAGGTCCAAGCACCCCACAGCACCTCCACTGTGAGGTCCAAGCACCCCACAGCACCTCCATTGTGAGGTCCAAGCACCCCACAGCACCTCCATTGTGAGGTCCACGCACCCCACAGCACCTCCACTGTGAGGTCCAAGCACCCCACAACACCTCCATTGTGAGGTCCAAGCACCCCACAGCACCTCCATTGTGAGGTCCAAGCACCCCACAACACCTCCACTGTGAGGACCACGCACCCCACAACACCTCCATTGTGAGGACCAAGCACCCCACAACACCTCCACTGTGAGGTCCAAGCACCCCACAACACCTCCACTGTGAGGACCAAGCACCCCACAACACCTCCACTGTGAGGTCCAAGCACCCCACAGCACCTCCACTGTGAGGTCCAAGCACCCCACAGCACCTCCACTGTGAGAACCACGCACCCCACAACACCTCCATTGTGAGGACCAAGCACCCCACAGCACCTCCACTGTGCGCCAACACACACGTATGCACTGGAAGTATTAGTGGTCGACGTAGTACTGTATAGTGCTAGTCCATTCGTTGTTTGTTTTATCGTGCTAGGTCTTATCACTTGTATGTCAGCAGGAAACTTCTCGTCTTTAGCTGTAAAATAAATATGGATGTAAAGTACTCATTAAATTTGTCAACCTAGTCCTGAGGTGCCATATTGGTTGTCAAACAGCAGTCGTCCGTCTAACAGCAGTACAGCTATAGGCTTACTCCTTACTGCCATTACTGGAACGATTCACAAGTCCCAACACATGCGTGAAATAACTGTCTGTCGCTATCGATAGGCCTATTATCAGCTAACTTCTCTGCGATTTTCAGTTGCTGCCACTCTGACCGTGTTCATTTCTTAAGTAATTTATGTTTCTGTTCGATTAATTTTACAGCTTTCTGGGTCATTCGTGGTGCTTTTTTGATGTAAACTTGACAGGTGTGTTGTGGGCTTCAAGACTGTTAAGTACCGTACGCCAATCATCGTTAACAGCCCATCACCATCTCCTCATCTCTCAGGCTGGACATCACGTTTCTTCAGGTCGGCTCTCAGTATGTCTACCTTGATCGATCCATTCGGCGTAATATTTCTGGATCCGACGTGCAACAGAGACGGATTGTGGATTGTCCGTGGAGCTGGTACCTGAGTCTGAAGGCGATCCCACGCACGCGTCAGCTGTAGCGTCTCCGGCGATGTTTTGTTGTCGCTCTGCGCCGTTCGATTGTACTCGTTCAGTAGCTGATACTGCATTCCGTCGTGTAACCGTCTCATGATCTTTTACAACAGCGCACAAAAATAACACTGCTACAGCGACAACGCTAACAATTCACATACATACATATAGCAGCTTTTTGTACGCAAGCGGTAAAAAACAAGGTGTTGACCGAACGCGACGTAACACTACTGGCCCGCCGTCGCGTGCTGCCCCCTGGTGAGTTACGTTGCATATGCGAGTGTTACAGACGACGACAGACTCCAGCGACCGTTACTAGTCTTGTCCCTACACTATGTGTAGGGCGGGCCAGTCATAATAGAGCTGGGCACGACTAGTCGACTAAAATTAGCAAACAATGAACAAAAACTAGTCGATTAATGGACCATCCATAGAGGAAGTCCGCAAAAGTGTAGTTTTTAGCAAACGTCAACGTATTACGTTACGTTTGCTATATGCTATGAGCCGTCCGTCTGTCTGTCTGTCTGTCCGTCGTCTGTCGTCTGTCTGTGACGTTGGTGCACCCTACTC
>Ga0209780_1004191_pt1 | contig 11031 bp, 7 predicted proteins | sample WorMetexBAHAMAS2_FD_187384 | JGI IMG/M metagenome (GOLD analysis project Ga0209780, IMG submission 187384) | Marine gutless worms symbiont microbial communities from Max Planck institute for Marine Microbiology, Germany - Inanidrilus exumae... | ecosystem: Host-associated > Annelida > Digestive...
GAAGAGAGCTGTTGTAAAGGGAGCAACGCCGCTTCCCTTCCGATTCCTTCAGGAGTCTGGTGATGGGTGACGAAAGCTTGAGGCCAGCGGGTTTGGGTCAGTGCTGTGAATTTCATTCAGTACTTCGACACGGCCGGTTGAGAAAAGAACTCGTTTCTAGACCTTCTCTTCCACAAGTAACGGAGGAAAACCTAGTCCTAGGGAAGGTGGGAGACGGCCAATCCATGTTCACCTGAAGACGGCCGTTTTCAGATAATGATGGCGATTTTGCCGATGGTGGTGAATGTGCTGAATATTCATGAAGTCTACAGAGTGGATGTGACGGTACAGATGTCTGACGGAGCAAATGCAGTCGTCATTGGCCGACTGGGCAGTATTCCTGCTCCACTCGCCATCGTGGGTGGCAACTGTTCCATTCAAGGTTTCGATGCAACCGGCACTGACCTCTATTGGACGGTGAGCTCAACTCAACATTATTGACTCTAGTCGTGCTAATAGCATGCTACAGTGACACATTTATGTTACTCTGAATTCAGCGCAGTCCTCAAACCACTCTTCTCGCTCCAGCTCTGTCTTAGGCTGCTATCCTCCAACTGTACTGGAAGACTGCTGTCTATATTTCTTACTCCAGATCTCTTTTCCACATGTTCCTTGGTCGCCGTCTTCCTGTCTGTCTGTCTGTCTGTCCGTGTGGTGCCCAATGTAATGCTGTCATCATGTCTTCTCAGCCTGTGTCCAAGCTGGTTTCAGTTTATTCTTCTTAGCTGGTCCTGTGGCTGGCATCAGTAACAGCATCTGGTCCACCAGTCACCCCGTGGATCAAATGGACAACCAGTCAACCGAGGTTTACTGAAGCAAGGCAGTGAGTGTTACTGTGATGTCATTGTTAGGTTACTGGTGACAACGTCCATTCATTGGCACTTGTCGATTTCTATGAAGATGGCAAAAATGAGGTCAGCATATGCAGCTTATCACAATTAGCTATGTTATTACAGCATAATAAACTGTAATTTACTTTTAAATAAATTCGCATTTTTTTCATTTTCTGTGCTTTCTTACTGTCGTTTGGGCAAGTCGCCTTGACAGCTGTAATGCTGTGTGGTATGGCTTTATTACTGCATTGGCTGCTGGCTTGAATAGCTGACTACTGGTAATGCCGAGATCAGAACACAGCGACAATGCTTGACACCCTATACTGACAGCCTTCGAGATTGTGTCATTGGTGTAATAGTGTGTGCTCAGGTCGAGGATGAGAATGTTTGAATGATGTCGTTGCTCCACAGCATTCTGTTGCAGCCAATGTGTTGGTTTTATAATGTTTGTAGCTGGTTGTTGGCTCAGAAGACTTTGATATCCGCGTTTTTCGAGAAGATGAAATTATAGCAGAAATGACAGAAACTGAGGTAACTTATTACGATGTCACTAATTAGTTTATTAAGTCAATTACAGGCAGTAGTAATAGGTATTATGTCACCATTTGTCTTTGCTGTTGAGTGTAGCAGTGCTGCACTGTCAGCAAGGGTCTGCCAGTTGTCAGGCAGGATCACGGTGAAGGTAGAGGGTGTCATACGCCTTGAGGAGTGGTTGGGATAATGCCCATCTCCCTTTATCAGGCCACTGAGCTTATAGGTGGATATACCACAGGGTCTGCGATGTGTGGACAGTGTGACGCCAGTCCTATGGTTACCTTCCCAGCTGCAGACCACTGCCCATTGGCTGCTACTCACCCACTGAGGGTAGGAGGCTGAGTTGGCCTGAGTGGATGGTTACGCAACAAGATGGCATATTTGCGAATGGTCACCCATCTCAGTACAAACTGGGCTGATTGTACATTAACTTTGTTGATGCGATGAGCAACGTTACTACTAGGAGAGTGAAGGCACCACGACTGTCTCACCCGGATTCACCCATAATGGCATTTACTGATAGATTCATTGATCAAGTTAAGGTTTTATGTCCCACTCGACACAAAATGGGTCAAGCTGGTATGCATGTCAGTTTTCTGTGCAGGTTATTACATCGCTGTGTGCACTGGACGGCTGTCACTTTGGCTATGCTCTTGGCAACGGAACTGTCGGCATGTACAGACAGAATGTCAGACTGTGGAGGATCAAGGTAATGTCAGCGATTAATTAATGTCAGCGACTAATTGTTGTCATTGGCTTACTTTATGAGTTACAACAGTACACCCCGTACGGGCTACAGGGCGGTAATGCACCCTGATTCATCTGTTGATTTTGGCACTGTATAAATTATTTGTTTGTTTAACTTTCTTCCTTACTTTTTTACTTCCTTGTACTTTATTTCTTACTTATTTACTTCCCTACTCATTTACTTCCTGTCGTATCTACTTCTTCCAGAATAGACCGGTTCCATTTTCAGGCCGGAGGTCGTAGGAGGCGACCAAACCTGGCTTTAGTTTTTGTGTTAATTTTGTGTTGTAGTATATTTTGTTACGGATGCGTGTTTGCTTTTGTTGTGTTTGATTTAGTTTTTTACTACTAAGCCAAGAGATTGGCTGGGAAGAACGTCTCCAAGATGACCTATTTAGTGTCGGGTGGTACGTAAAACCTTAACTCAGTCAATAACGACAATTACATGTACATCGACAACAGATACTTGATTAACTGCATTGTGTAATTGAATAAATCATGCGTTTATATGATGTAACAAGCAGCATGATGATTGGTGCACTGCCTGTTACGTTTGGTACAGTTGTACGTAATTATTCTACTGTTGGTTGCTAGTCGAAGAACATTCCGATGGCAATACATGCATATGACCTGAGTGGTGATGGTGTCCATGAACTGGTCACAGGCTGGAGCAATGGAAAGGTATTGACATTAATGGTCTGTCAGTCGTCTTATATGCTAACTATTAGCGTGCTGCATTATTAACACTCGAAATGTTTTTTTGTTAATGTAATTTTTGAGTGATACTGTAGCAGCCTTGAAATAATGTGAAAATGAAATAAAACTGGACTGTACTGTGTAAATTATCTTTCTGATTTACATCTGGTCGGTGGTTGCTTTTCAGAATATGATTTAAATTAATTTTTTCGAAATTCCAACTTCTGTTATTTTCACACTGCTGTACTTACGTATTTTTTGTGTACATTATGTTGCAACTTTGTCTTTCCATGTTGGTTGGTTGTTTGATTACTTTGTGGACAGATTGAATATGAACTGATTTGTCAATTAGTCACTTTATTGATTGATTGATTGACCGACCAACCGACCGACCGATTGGTACTCTGATCTGTCGACTGAATGAGTATTCTGTTGATTGCTGCATTTATTTCAGGTGGATGCAAGAAGCAGCACGAGTGGAGAGATTATTTTCAAGGACAACTTCAGTCAAGCCGTTGCTGGCATTGTTGAGGTTATCTGCACCTTGCATTTTCAATTTCTTTTTTGCCGTTGTTTTTCTCCAACGGATTACTTTACTACTGAAAATTTGGTAGTTCTTCTTCTAGACCAGTTTCTATGTTATTTTGACATTGTTGTTGTCAGTTCTTCAGCATTGGAGAGCCAGCATAATGATTGATAGTAGTATTGGTCTCATTTGCCACCGTGAGTTGACAAAGTTGCCACTAGCCAAATACTGGCTGATTTTGGAAATTCTTTCGGCGTCATACTCGGTTGTAAATTTGTAGTAGAGTCGTTGTTAGTGATGCCACCATACCGTGTGATATATTTGACACCATTGTGTCTAACACTAGGACCTGCCCATGTAGCCCAGTGGTCAAAGCACTCGGGCGCCATATGCAGTAGAGCGTGATGCATTCAGTGGCCGGGGCTCAAACATCAGCCCGGGTGTTTCTGCCTATCATAGAATTATTTCAAATAATTCCTATGCACATTATGAACAGGAGATAATCCCAGGCAGGAAAAAGAGGGTTTGATGGTGTCCTCTATAAACTGTAACCGTTGCTGACAACTTGATTAGCATCGTCAAGGTGTTGGCCATGCTGGCGTGAGCTGAAGCAAATAGAATTGGCTGGCTACTAGCTGGTGCTTCACACATCACCAGTCCGAGCTAAGCCAGACAATAGACTATGTCTAGAGGGGGAGTGTTATAAATACCTGACAAGCTGTTCACTCCGACTTAACCCTGCCTTCCCTGCACATCACACACACACATTGCACACACCTACCACTAGCAAACTGGACCATTAGACTGTCTCAGTGCTGAGGTCCAGACGTAGACTGGACCTCAGCCTGCAACAAAGAAAGAAAGAAAGTGACTGACACTAACAGAAGCCAATAGCGTTACAGTAGTTGAACTCTTGAGTACTAAGACCCCAGTGCTGTTTAAGTGGCACACTTCTTGTCTTAATGCTCATAATGTGATCATAGGTTTTATTCTCTGACAGTCAGTGTTAGCAAGCACCTTGCCTCTGTCGCTGTGACTGGAAAAGTCGGGGAATTTGTGCTATGTGGAAAGCGATCACCTATCTGTGACTGGAGAGGTTTACTTGGGGACCTCGGAGAACGACCGGAAAGCGTTTGTGTAAGAGGTGACTTGTGCTGTAGGCCGACTATCGTCAGGATGGGAACAGGGTGCTCATCTGTGGCTCAGTCGATGGTGAAGTCCGCGGATTCTCGTCAGCAGGAGGCAACGTGCATGGAAACTTGATGGACGTCGACGTTGATCAGGAAGCTCTGAGGGAGCTCACTCAGAAGAAACAGGTGCGTGCATCGACAACTCCACTTTGTCTGGATAATTTCATCGTGATAATTTCTCACCCAGATTCACCCGTAATGGCATTTACTGATAGATTCATTGTAAACTGTTTGTCGTTTCATTCTGTTTGTATAATATTATGCGTTCGCCACCTCACATTGTCGACAAAGGCGTTATGTTTTTGGGCTGTCTGTTCACCACATTTGTCTGTTTGCCCGTTTATCCAGGCAGATCTTGTTACCACGATATCTCATGAATGCCTTGAGCAATCTTGATGAAATTCACCAGCCCCTACTGATGGCATGATTAGCTTCTGGAGGTCAAAGTCACAGCAGGCCGTTGAGGTGGCGCAGACATCCATGTCGACGTCAGTCAAAGTCCATCTTGTTGATGTCGTGCACTTTTTCTTCGTTTTTGCTTAGTCCACATAATTTTGATTGCGTGATTGATTTGTTGATATTTTCTCATAGCTCACTGACGTCCTGGATATGTGTTGATGGCCGTGGTTACTTCTTCATATGTATCACTCAAATTTTACAACGACACGCTATAAATCAAGAATGGTATGCTGCAAAACACACTGCAAATATGCAATGCTCACTCTTGGACACTGAACCCACAGACATTGTTTGACGCCGTCAGCCATATGGGCTGCATCATCGCTCACCACCTTTCGACGAGAACTGAAACATTTCTTTATCACTCATGTTTTCTGGACCACTAGTCACCAGTTCACTGTTTTGTCCTATATGTTATATCCCAGTATCTTATTGACTGTGTAAAGTGCCCCTGCAGCGTTCTGCGTGACAGCGTCACTTAAATAAGTACATTTTTAATAATAATAATAATAATAATTGACGACGACGATGTTGATGAAATGTGTGTGGTGGCAGAACCTGTTGACGGAACTGCGGAACTATGAAGAGAACCAGCGAGCGGGACAGCTGGATCGACCGTCGGGACACGGCACCTTCGACCGTCAACAGATGGGCGTCATTCCGGTGAGCACAAGTCTCAGTTTCACTGTCATGTGCAATCATCTACACCGAGAATGATCTCACTCACTTGTTACTGCTATGTAAAAACACAACAGAAGATTATGAGTTTACTTACTTGTGACGTCATATGTCGGTATGTTCTGATCAGATATTTCACTGTTCTGTCTGCAGTAGGGTCAGTGGGTCACTTTATCTTTCGCTAAAACCAAAGTCTAAAACCTTAGGTCTAAAACCAAAGCTTAATCTGAACGGCTAAAACATGGTTTGAGATCGAGTTCAGATTAAGCGAAAGATAAAGTGATTTGGTTTTAAGAGATTAGTGATAATTGCCTATCTAAATGCATTAGGGCAGTTTGGTTTCAGACCAGATTGCTCAGATTAAGTTTGGTTTTAGACCAAACTTTGGTCTTAAACTTTGGTTTAAGTGGTAACTTAGGTTTTAGACTTTGGTCTTAGACCGACGTTTAGCTTCACTTCACGTTTTGCATTAATTAGGTCTTAAACCGGACTTTTGGTCTTAGAATAAGGTTTTAGACTTTGGTTTCAGCGAAAGATAAAGTGACCCATTGTGTTAACAAGTCACTAAACGGCATCATTCTGTTGATTTTAAAGATGTGAAAAATTTGAAATGTGCGTTTGTGTTTTTAGTGAGTTTTGTCGTTTATTTCAGGCAAACACACAGATTCAGACGTCGTTGTATGTTGTGTCATCTGCTGATCCCAGCAGGTCGACATCTCAGGTAAAGTGCACACTACAGGTCGACATAAGTAAGTAAGTAAGTAAGTAAGTAAGTAGATTTACATAGCGCTGTTATCGTCGAGAACCTCAAATGCGCTGAATTGCACTAAATTGCGCATGACCTACTCAATTTATGCACCTTACTGTAAACTATTGATTGTACCATTGAAATTCTAAATGGATTTTTATTTCTGATTGGTCTTCATGCTGACAGTGTGTTGTGATGTGCTTTTATCATAACACATGTGAATGCAATTTGTTTAATTAGTAAAGGTTACAGAATGTTCGTCTGGTACATCTGCTGTAAAACGATTTAGTCTACAGAAAAAAAGAAAAGAACTTGATGCGATAACGTTTAGCCTGTGCTGTTTTGGTGGAATTGTTGAGCATTTTGCAAAATTTTAAAGAAATTGGAAGTAAATAATTTTTCAAGAAATAAAATGATCATGCTGCATTTTGTATATGTATGCTTTTAGCCTGGAGTGGAACTTTGTGTCAACACAACAAATGGTAACCACGCTGTGCTACCTGCTGTCTTGTTTACTATACTTTAAAAAACGTGTCATTTTGCAGTATATTTGTGGTGCATCTTAGGACTTGAAGTTGAAAATTTTATGTGAGTAGAAGATTAAAGTGCCTAAATGACGAGAAGAATAATCGAACGATGCTGTGTTTATCAACAGATACACTCATACGTGCAGTGATCATCTTTGCTGAAGGAATATTTGATGGTGAAAGCTACTGCGTGTAAGTGCCGACATTTTTCGTTGGTAAATAATAACAAATGTACCGCGTAATTTGGCAAGAGGCCGCATTGCCGTGTCACCACTCGTGGCCGTGAATACATTCGTGGGGCACATTCACCCCTCAAAAGTGCCCCTTCCCGAGGGGGATGTGGAGCCCCATGCACATTCACCCTTCAAAAGTGCCCTTTCCCGAGGGGGATGTGGACCCCATGTAATATGAGGTTCCTTTGACCTGCATGAGTCGATCCCAAACGGCATCTTGATCAGTTCACCTGTTGTGCCCCAAACCACATCGCGGTTCAGCCGTTTTTTGCACGGCATCTACGCAATGCAGCCTAATAATACTAGTTACAACAACGACAACACAGCAGTTGATATGATGGTACAGCACATCAAAGTCATTGCAAGGACATGGTACAGTGTTGCTTACTAACACTTATCACAGATTGTGTGATTAAAAAAACGAAATGTATCTTAAGTTATTATAAGGGAAGTTGGAGTACATACATGTAGTTACTGTGGATGTTTGCAGGCATCCATCTGCTGGTAGTGTCTCAAACGCAGTCAAGGTGCGGTTCACGCCACCTAAAGATATTCCCGTTGATCTCTATATCAAAGTCTTTGTGGGATATAAAAACAGGTATTGTACCCTGTCTGTCTCTCTGATTCTTTGTTCCTTATGTATGGCCACAGTTTTGAGCGGATCTGCACGAAATTGGCATGTGGAATCCTTATACCTTTCTGATGGTCATGGCAGGTTAGCGAGCGCCTCTCGAGCCCGCCCGCTCGTGCTCCGTGTACCGTCTATATGCCGCTGCTAATGAGTGGCGAGCTCCATTGGGAAATTCGGTAGTAGTGGGCCGATATGGCGCGCGTGAGTGTCGTAGGTCACCGAGGTGTAACGGATCGATTGCACGGCGCGAGAAACGAGCGCTGTAGGCGCAAGGTATAAGCGCTAGTTAGTTATATAGTTATCATTGATAAGCTGGTATTTTTTGTTACTTTTTTCACTATCGTTAACAAAAAATTCACTGGTTATCTGTTTTCGGTCATACTGTTTCTGTCTTGCGACAAATAAATGTAGACATTATTTCTGTCTGTCACTGTTACCATCAGCAGCATTGCTATTGTCACTGACTTCACCGAGTGATGCGTTGCTATGGCAACAGCGTGCAGTACCACGTGTTTGAGATGAGCCGCCCATTGCCGCGGTTCAGTATGTACTCGTTGCTCGACGTCGACCACGGCATTCCAGAGCCTCAGAGCTATGTGACGTTCCACCTCAAGGAACGAGTCAATCGCGTGAGTTTGTCTTTCTTCAGTTTTTTCAGTCCCTCATGTCGATAAGCAAGAAATGATGAAGCCACCTTGTATGGGCTCCGGGGTGGTAATGCACCCTGATTTATTTGTTGATTCTGGCACTACATAAATTGTTTTGTTTGCTTACTTAACTACTTTTCTTGCTTGCTACTTCAACTCAACTTTATTGTAACATATTGGCAGCTGAACAGCTGAATTGCTAAATATACAAGCTATAGGCCTAAACATGCACGAAAATCAGTACAAATAAAGATACATACAAAAGTAAAGATACAACGAATAATGCTAATACAATAAAAAATACAATGAATAATGCAATAATACTTAACTTCTTTCCTTGCTTTCTTCCTTACTTATTTACTTCCTTACTTATATACTTCTCTGATTATAGGCCCGTTCCATTTCAAGGCAGGAGGTCGTATAGGCGACCAAACCTGGCTTTATTTTTTAGTTTATTGTGTGTTGTTGTATATTTTTGTTATGGACGCATGTTTGCTATTGTTATGTTAGATTTGGATTTTCAGTACTTAGCCAAGAGATTGGCTGAGAAGAACGTCTCCAAAATGACCCATTTTGTGTCGAATGAGATGCAAAACCTTGACTCAGTAAATTAAATGATGGAGCCAGTGGTTGATCGTCCCTGGCTGGACTCAGTGTTTTGAGTTGCGTTTTTTTCAGTGCATTGAAGCTGTTGGTTGGATGACACTAAGAGCATCCTGCCGATAAATAAATCTGTATCAGTTAGTCCCAAAAGTTCTCTTTCAAAACATCGTCGACAAAAAGATCGTCAGTGAGACAACTGGCCAACCAGGCGAAGTTGATGTGAAAAACGATGCGTCTGTGTCTGTGTGTGCTTCTGTTGTGACTCTAGACAGCAGACTCAGCAGCTGTCTGTCAGCATGTCAGCATCCTTGCTGGACTGTCGTATTATATCATACCACATCATGCAGGGTGGCGCAAAACAAAAACTAAGCTGCTGGCCATTATCAGTCAAAAAAGGTGCCGGGTATTTCACACGTAATACTTTTAAGGTGTGGCGATGTCTTTAGTGGTAACTCTGTTACAAATTTACGGTCAAGTGTCGAGGGAGAGAGTTTTGAAAATCAGCGTTTAACGTAATTTACGGCTAAGCATGTGATGGCATCTTTTTATTCAGTGTAGTCATTGGTCTGATTTTGTGCACCACAGTGTATTGTGATGACTGGTCCAGGTGGTGATGTGGCTGAATCAGAATTTCCTCCTGGTTGATGAGTACTACACCGAGTCGTCACTCGACGCTACGTTTCTCTGTCTCCGATCACTGCCGATGACACAGACACTCGGCATCAAAATGGACCACAATGGCGAGGTGTCTAGAAGATTTGTCCCGTTTGTCTGTTGATTTATCTGTATAGACGACTTTTTGCAGGCGTATATAATGGATTTCTGATAGCTGTTGTTACAAGCACAGTTTCAGGCTCACTGAAAAATGGATTTGAAAGTCGTTTGCTGTACCACGTTCAGGAAGTTATCTGCTCGACTGATAGAATGGAGAAGAATTCTGTGTGCCATGTCTCAGATTACTGCATTGACTACTGTAATACACTACTAAGTGCTGCACAGACAGGGTTATGGTTTTTGTTGGGGTTATGGTCGGAGTTGCTGTTGTAGCATATAACTGAGGATCTAGGATTTTTATAGGAGTTTGTGGAAGATTATTTATAGATTACGATGGCATGATACATATCTACACAGTATATGCTATGCGCAATTGGGCACACCCCTGCAAATTAAGTGAAAAATCAGTTAATACCATAACACATTTATAAACCGAGTATCCAGTGCACTCAAATCAATGACAGACAATGTCATCATCAATGACTGATCCTGACTATCCCGACTCCCTGCATTCAATAATGAGTTTTTGTTACTTACCGAGAAACGTCCGCCGATGACCATCTGATGTTTGTTTATAAAAAGCAGTTTCAAAGAAGTACTGGTCATTTTATACCCATGTATCCGCTCATGGTATAATTCCACTGTGGTGTAATTTCCATTGTTGGAGTGTTTGATACTGGGGGCCCGATTTACAAAATATCTTAGGACAAACTTAGGATAAAGCGTGATTTAGGAAAATCTTAAGAAAAACTTAGGATGAACTTACACAAAACTTAAGATCAACTTAATAAGAAAAATGCAATTTCTCAAAAATAACTTAACATTTCTTCACAGAATTGTCTGCATATACATAGGAAGAACTTAGTAACTCTTAAGATTGCTTTAGTAAATTACGTGTAAAAATCTATGACTGGCTGGTAGGTGTGCATACGTACTGACAGCATGTGTGGCTGGCTCGTAGGTGTGTATACATACTGACAGCATGTGTGGCTGGCTGGTAGGTGTGCATACGTACTGACAGCATGTGTGGCTGGCTCGTAGGTGTGTATACATACTGACAGCATGTGTGGCTGGTAGGTGTGCATACGTACTGACAGCATGTGTGGCTGGCTGGTAGGTGTGCATACGTACTGACAGCATGTGTGGCTGGCTCGTAGGTGTGCATA
>Ga0209780_1004192_pt1 | contig 11031 bp, 11 predicted proteins | sample WorMetexBAHAMAS2_FD_187384 | JGI IMG/M metagenome (GOLD analysis project Ga0209780, IMG submission 187384) | Marine gutless worms symbiont microbial communities from Max Planck institute for Marine Microbiology, Germany - Inanidrilus exumae... | ecosystem: Host-associated > Annelida > Digestive...
TCTGGGCGCTATTCTTACAGTTCATTGTTCATTCTTCCATGGACTGTTTAAAGCGTTTTAGACGCAAGAAACCGTTGCTTGTTCGAAAACTTGCTGTTGTGTGTATGCAGATAGCTCTAGGCGACAAAACAAGCGTGTTGGAGACTACGTCGTGATTAAATTTATGCAAAGGAAAACTAGCTGGGGTCTGGGGAGGGGGCATTGCCCCTCCCCAGAAATTTTTTTTTCGATTTTGAGTATGAAAATGGCGACTTTTAGTGCATTCTGGGTGCTTGCCCACGCGGCGAGGGGGGCCATGGCCCCTCCCGGCCCCCCTGGATCCGCCAGTGACACAGTGTGAATGTTTTCCACCTTGCTACTGTTTTCCATTCTACAGGCTAACATACACATGTATTTAAGGTTAAAACAAAATCTAGCTAAAATCTCGTGAAAATGTGGGAATAATACCTTGCTGGTTATTAAAATGCTTTTAAAATTATTCAAATCAATTATGATTTGACAAAGTTACTACAGTGTATTAAAAATAATATGTCAGTGTTTTTTTTCTGAACCACCATATTCAAGCACTACCACTCAGCAGCCTGCAGACAGTTCACAGTCAGGGCCTAAAACAGCTAGAAAATCCTACTGCACACAATGACTATGGAGGAGAGGGGAAGTTCGGAAGTCCCCAGTAAAGTCTACGGGCAGAGCCCCTGTATGCGCCTGGGGTTCAAAGTCCCTCAGAAGCTGAATGAACATGCAATTTTCAACACTACTTTAACGAAAATTGTGAAATATTTCTTAAGAGCACATATTTAACCAAAAACCATACTGCAGACATGACATCTTTTAGTAATTCGTACTGCACATTTTCAAAATTCCTACCAAACATTTCGTGCTCTAAAAAACACTACTTTAGGCACTGTTCACAGCAATAAACTGCAGAAACCAAAAACAATAAAAACCAACTACAGAATGTGACAAAATAAGTTCATACTGTCTGCGCTGGCGAACGTAACGACAGCAATGCCTTCCTCATGATCAACAAAGAGGTCATCAATCATTCCTCCGCCCGACCGTTTGTTGCTCTCAAAGTAAAGTGAAATTAATTCGCGCGAGTGACTGAAAAGGATTCCAGACGCTTGGACAGCACAGACGGCAATGTTCGGCTGAGACTCGAGCAATGTAACGTTGAGTGTCATTTCAGTCAATGTGTGTGACTGACGACACACGCGCTCTGACACTGGACAAACATGTACACAGTTAGTTAGTCAGTTGGAGTTTAACGTCCCCTCTCAGCACAAATATGGCAATATCAGACACAAAAGGGAGAGCCATCCTACCAGTAAAGGAAGGCCAGTAATATATTAACCTCAACCTGGCTGCCTTTTTGTTCAGCAGCCACCCAAAAAGGGAAAAAGATCGAGAGGCTCATTTAAATTATTATGCTAGCGCCTACAACAGGGGGAGACAACTATCACACTGCAAGACAAAACTAAATCAAATACGACAAAAAGAGCATGTATCCTTAACTAAAAAATACATATAACACAAAATCAATGCACAAAAAAACTAAAGCCAGGTATAGTCGCCGACATCCGGCCTGGAAACAGAGTGGGACTATTCTGGTAGAATGGGAAGGGATAAAAAAAGCAAGAAAATGGATAAAGCGAGTAAGAAACAGAAAAGGGAAAAGTAAAAGATACTAAAAGATAAGCGTAGAAAGCGGGGAAGTGGGGGATAAGGGGGAGAGGAGATTGTCGTGGACCCACACGGAGCTAATTGTATTTAACAAGTACACTGTAGTTTTAACAGGAGAGATGACCAAAAATGCCTCTACGAACAACTGCTAGAGCCTAAATATGTTTCACATGCAGGTGTACATAAAAACAAAACTACGACATTATAGTATACTGGACAAACGTACCACTTGGATCCTTGAACGTAATAAAAGCTTTCTTCTTCTCAGTTTCCAGATGCAAGTGTTTGATCTCTCCACCATTTGAGCGTCTGGCATTCTCAAAGTACATTGTCAGCACTTCCTTTGACATACTTGGCTCAACATTTGTGACTTTGACAGTGTTTGTAAGCGGAGGTTCACCAATGACAGCCCGCGGCATAGCGTCAGTCTGAGTTGACTGACAGGGCTCCGAAATCAACAACGTATTGCCTTTAAAATCGACTGACTTTCTCTCCAACAGTCTTGCAGCCACTGCATGAAAACATGTCATCAGCAGTGAACATGATACATACCATATTGTCGCCCACTAACATGACCACACACAAATTGCAATGTGGAACATGAACTAATTTAACGTAAATGAATCAGGATCTTAATTAATGCTAAATATTTGCAATAATTTGCACTGCGAATATTGTAAGTTATTATAATCTTGAAGCCATAACACAAAGCCGTCAACAACAAGTTTTGTAATTTACAAAAAAGGCCGATGAAAAAGTGGATAGCACAGTGAGTGTGTGTGCATGCCGTCAACGTGTTGTTTGTTATTAGACAAACTGCTTTGCTAATGTACGCAGTACAAATCAATGAAAGTCGTTCAACGTACCGGCAGAATCCTCAAAAGAGATGAGAGCTCTTCCACTGGCTGGTGCAAAGTCAATCTTCTCAATCTTGCCACCGCCTGTTCGCTTGGTATTCTCAAATAACATTAGCAGTGTATCTTGCCTGACATTGCACGGAATGTTGCTGACTTCTATTGTTGCGGATGATTGGTTGACAGCACACGTACCATCATGGCGTGTTATATGCATCACATGATCTTTAAATGTCATCGTCCCTTTGCTAATTAGTGCTTCAGCAACTGTAACAGCAACAGTTCAATTACACGTTCGTTTCATGCAATTTGTGTTCTCTGACGATTATCTGGTAGAGGTCAAACAATAATAAATAAATGCATGTCAGCCCACATCACAGGATACATTAGCTCTAAGACAACAGCAGATTCATCAAAGAAATATAGCATTCATAGTTACAACCAATCAGTTTGATCATCTCATCCCGTATTAATCACTAGTCGTCTGTTTTCTCAGTTTACTACAAATGACAAGTCTCGGTGAGTTATGGCTACTTCCGTTGTGTTCCGTGGTGCCACTGTGGTAGGGTATTGGACTTGCGATTTACAGGTCGCGGGTTCAATTCCCAGCCGGTCCAATTTCACGTAACATAATGTCAACTCAGCCTTGCATCCCTCTGGGGTCGCTAAATCGAGTACCTGCTTCGGCTGGGGTAAAGGCGGGATTCTCGCCTCTGCTGGCTGGCAGGTAACACTGTGTGATCCCATACGGCATGTGAGTTTTCCATAGCGGTGTGGCATAAGTTATTGCTAACTGCTATACACTGTTTACTTACTTTACTTCCAAATGACTTAACAGTACATAAAGTCATACACTTTTCATAAACACAAATAACTTAGCTAACAATGTTTTATAATATACAAATAAACTTGAGAAAACTGAACACACAAGAAGCTCAGCTAAGACAGAGGGACCGCATGACGTACTATGTTAGTAACTTCATGGTATGTTTCACAAGGTATGGCAGTTAGAAAAGTTTCGAAATGCAAAAGTGACCTTCAAAATCATTCAAGGGCATTAGCGCTAGTGCCATTCGATGGGCCACATACGATTTCCTAATCCTATTAGTCTTTCATTGCAACTATTCTCTATCTTGCACCGTTAACGACATATTATCACTCATTTTACAAAATTTAAAGAGGTCACGTGACTCTAAACACATCCCTTTTGGGGATGATATTATGCATGCACTAGTACTTCTGTGCATCAATCAGCACACGGAATTTCAAGTGCCTAGCGATATGACAAGACCAAGGAGCTTTAACGACACCACGAGCAACAGAGTTCTGAATCTGCTGGAGATGAGATAATTGAGACTTAGTAGAGATTTACAGTAATCAAGTTTGAAGTGAACAATAAAGGTAGCACTGGTACATGCAATTGACGAATCAAGATAAGGCCATATACAACGAACTTGGCAAATGTGATAGTAGCAGGCTTTGGAGAGAGATGTAATTTGGTCTGAAAAGGTCAGATATTCATCAAAGATGAAGCCGAGATTTCGAGCAAAGTGGGAGGTGTTAAGTGAGGAGTTGTATATCTTGGAAAGTTGGTTTTTGAGTCAGATAAGCAAGAATTAAGTCTTAGAGGAGTTATGAGTAAGAAGATTTGCAGTTACCCAGAAAGAGATGTGTTGAAGAGCATTCTCAAGGTGAGAAATGCTTGAGTCAAAGGTGAGTGTGTGGAAAGAGAAGAAGAGCTATGTGTCATCTGCACAAAGGTGGTGGTCAAAGGAAAGTGAAGAGATGAGAGGGGTAGTGTACGCGATGACAAGTAGAGGGCCGAGAACAGAGTCTTGGGGAACACCACAAAAAAAAGTATGACAGGACGAGAGGTAACAGCCATACTGTATCCATACTGTCGTGTCACATTTGACATGAAAGGAGCGAGATAATAACTACGACTTGAACCGATTGAAAACTAAGCCATGGAATCCAAACCAAGATGAGAGGCAAGTAATTAAAAATGTTATGGTCCGATGGTATCAAAGGCAGCACAGAGATCAAGAAGACAAAGGCATGATACTTTTTGTGATCCTACTGCATTGATGAGATGATTGTGAATGTACAGCAGAGCAGTTTCGGTAGACAGACAGACACATCACACATATGTGTTGCATATTCGTTGTGCGGTTAAACACAGAGCATGTCATGTTAACATACACCGTGTTTCAGAAAAAAACATCCACTCATAATATTGGCGATAAGTTGAGGAATAGTTGTCTAATCTTAATAATTTTTGACATCAAAATTCCTCACATAATTTGACATCGCATGACAGCTTAGTTGTCCATCTCACCTAACTAATGTGTCTACACTACCTTGTAAAACTTATCGCACGAGTTTTATAGCCATACATTACATATTTTTCCATACAGGTTGTGGACTTTTGGCATCAAATTGTCACTAACTGTTGATACAACAGTTTTCAACAGTCAACAACTGTTTCCGTCGTGTTTACTGATATACACTATATACTCTTTGCCAGTGATGCTTATAACAATTGCCGTGACTGTTTTCAGTGTCTGAGTGTTCTTTGACTCTTTCAGTCACATGCAGCCGTTGTGATGTGTTATAATGCATTTTGTGTAAAACTTACTGCAAACAGTGACACTGAACAAAATAACATTAGCAAATCAACATTTCCTGTATGTGTTAGTGAACATTTTCACATTTAATGAATTGTGGAATCATTGGAATGTAACTTTTTGTCACAAAACATGGCGTGTTTGTAATGTTCGGCGACAAAACTCGTGCGATATAGCCAATAATATGAGTGGATGTTTTTTTCTGAAACACGGTGCACATGCACCTCAGATATTTATTTCGAAATTAGTGTTCAAAGTTCATTTAAAATGTGTGTGCGTGTGGTATGCTGGTATGCTCTGCTGTATATTCACAATCATCTCATCAATGCAGCAGGATCACAAAAAGTGTGTGTGTGTGCATGTGTGCATGTTACCTGTCAAACTTTCAAACTCAATAACTGCACTGCTATCTGACCGACAGAATTCGAACGTTTTGATGTTGCCACCGCCATAACGCTTATTTTCAAATAACATATGAACCACGGCCTCGGTCATGTCAAGTGGAATGTCAGAAACTTTGACAAGAATGACATCGGACTGGTCACAAGCTGCAGCATCAACAGCTGCAGCAGCAGTGGTAGTGACATCAGCAGATGAAATGTCTTCGTGCTCATTGACTCGGTTATACAGCGACACCAACATCTCATCGTCTTTGTAACACACCTTCTTCTTTCTCAACAGTTCTTCAGCGACTATAAGACAGTCAAATAACATGAACCGTATAACGAATTCACACACACACACATACACACACACTGCAGTCATTGAATAAGCACAACAAATCGATGCAATGCAATGACTACCTGTCAATAGCCACTGCTCACTGGATGTTCTATCACTCAGTGGTATGATTAATTACTCACGCCGGCTGCATAGCCGCCGGCATGGGTAGGGCATTCAGTCGCGTCTGTTTGTCTGTCTGTTTGTTTGTGTGTTTGTCCATGCTCTAAAAGGCAAACGGTTAGAGCTGTCAGCACCAAAGTCTTCAGACATATAGTCCATGGCAGGATCTCGACATGCACTGACCCAGAGGTCAAAAGGTCAAAGATCAAATCCTAACCCTAACCCTCGGGTTAGGGTTTTAACCTTTATGATGTGGATGGGTCAGGATTCATCCGGCGTGGGTCTGCATGTTGATACAACTGCACATTTCTCTAGTTATTATTATTATTATTATTACTACCCACGCCGACGGCAGTCGAGGGGGTACGGTTTTCACCGGCGTTTGTCTGTCTGTCTGTTTTTCCATACGATATCTCAAAAACCGATGCAGCTAGGATTACCAAACTTTATAGAGAAATGTTTCACCTAAGTCCTGGAAACCCATTTATTTTGGGGTCAAAAGGTCAAATATCATGAGGCACAAAAACAATGCCCGCAAGAGTTTTCGCACTCTTGTGAGTGCTGGCTTCTTCGACTTATTAGAAAGAACGAGTTTAATGTGCCGTAAGTTAAAAACTACAAGGACACAGTAACACAGCTAAGCCTAAAGTCTGGGCTGATGGTCACGATGAAGGGAACGAACAGTGAAACATGTGCGCCTTCAGATGTTTCTTAAAACTGCTGATTGTTGCAACGGAGGTTACTGTGAGTGGAGGACTCATTGCCGTAAGTATAAAGACTGGTCCTCGGCACGACCAGTTGATAAATGGATGTCGAGCAGGGAATTTGTGTCAGCGACCCACTACAGGTCTCTTGCCAGGTAATTGGGTGCCGTGTTGTGCCGTGTTCAATTACAAACAGAGTACAATAAGAAGAGTGTAGCCAGCATGCTGAAGACCAACTCAATAAATTAGCCCCATACGGGACTGACGGTCGACTCCTACTTACTGCAAACTTCAAAGTCACGTGACACAAAAAACTAGGACAAAAATCAAAAATCCGGCACCGATAAGCTTTAGGTATTGCCCCCTAATTTAAGAATCCGTCGTCATTAGCCAGCCCCATTATAAATAGGGGAGCATATATAGCCGTTGAAAATGGCAGAATTTCCGACTTTCAGGGGATTGTGACCGTGATCTTGACCTTGGATTGGGTCATACTGCATACCGTCATGCATCACTCATCGACCTCTACCTACATACCAAATGTCATCAAAATCGAAGAAACTTTTTGTGGAAGGACGGACAGATGTACGGACGGGCGGACGGACATTTGAGACCCGGCTTTATTAGGTCGACTCAGAGGAGTCAACCTACTAAAACGAGACGTGTGACAAACGGCATGAGGAGCGTTGTATTCTGCATGTCGAGGAATACGGGAACAATGATTCATCTGGGTACAAATGGATACAGTGCTCACCACATGCAAACTCCACTAAAGGTCACACATCAAAACTGGTTAACTTGTAATTACTCAAAATACATCAAATGCATCAATTGCTGCATTCAACAGAAAAATAAAGCAGTTAGTTGGAGTTTAAAATGACTATATCAGAAACGAAAGGTCAGAAGAGCTATCCGTACCCAGTAAAAAAAGGCCAGCAATATATTAACCTCAACCCTGGCTGCCTTTTTGTTCAGCAGCCACTCAGAAAAAGAAAGGGATCAAGAGGCTCATTTAAATCATTATGCTTGCGCCTACAACAGGGGGAGACAACCATCACACCGCACGACAAAACTAAATCAAATACGACAAAAAGAAGCATGCATCCTTAACTAAAAATAACATACATATAACAAAATATAATACATATAACATATAATCAACATAAAAAACTAAAGCCAGGTTTATTTGCCTCCTACGATATCTGGCCTGGAAACGGAGTGGGACTATTTTGGTAGAATGGGAAGGGATGGAAAAACAAAAAATAGATGAAGCGAGTGAGAAAGGGAAAAAGGAAAAGTAAAAGATACTAAAAGATAGAGTAGAAGGTGGAGAAGTGGGGAAGTAGAAAATAAAACATAGAGAACGCTTGTGTGTAACTATAAATCTGCAGACCCTGCGGCAACAGCAACTACAAAACCAACAAAGAATCCACAGACTTACCAGCACGCTCTTCATATTCAACGATGGCGCTTCGCTCAGACTCACTGAACTCCATACATCTCACTGTACCACCACCAAGGCGTTTGTTTTCAAGTATCATTTGAACCACGTGCTGAGAAAGTTCACGTGGAATGTCACTGATTTTTATGACAAGAGGCTTGCATGATCTATCTTCATCATCATCATCATCGTCATCGTCTTGAGACAAGTTCTCAGCGTGAGTCACAGCGGAAGTGGTTGAGTCTGACACTGCTCGTAAGAAGTATTTGTTTTGCTTGAATTCAATGAACTCCTTCGACAGCAGCTCAGCCGCGACTGCAATGATCGCACCACAATGCATCTAATTATCACCAGCATTGTTAGTTCATCACCAAAACAAATGTACATGCGCCAGCAGACTATCATTGTGCAGAAACAATATACAAATGTTGACAATTACGTAATTTCTTCATTCCTACCTATGCCAGCTGTTCTGGCCGCCATGATGTAGGGCAAGGAAATGTAAACATTTTGCAGCACTTTACATTCAGATCGTTGATCTGGCGCTAGCAATAAGCTTTTCTTAACCTACGGATTCAATTTTGTTTAAACAACGTGACAAATCTTCACCAGTTAACTTCGCATGGTACGACGTCACGCCCTACAACATGGCGATTGTATCATGACCACAGATTTCTGTGAAGTCACTTCACCCTAACCATACAGCACTATGTATATATTTTTGATTTAACGCCATGATCCTTGAAGGTTATAACATGGCTGTAGCGGTCACAAAGTAAAGTGAAATAGACCCAGAGTCACTGCCGTTACTGTCATTAGCACACAATAAAATGCTGCTTTCTTTAGGTCAGCTGCTACGGTTTACAAATATTTCATGTGGATTGCCGTAATAAGATTTAACATATGCAAAAATATAACAGACATGCAATAATTAAAGTAACTATAAACTAATTCAATGACCGCTGCATAGACAACAACATCTAATCAACCTTCTGGTGTGGTAAACTTGACAATGGCACAAGTTGAATCATTAATGTCATAAGTTACAGCCTCGACAACGCAGTCAGCAATGCCCGTCACTCTTTTGCTCTCAAAAATTGCAGTCAACTTGTCCACGGTGTTAGCTGCCGGAATATTTGAGACGAAGATTTCACAACAGTTCACAGCAGAAGTTTCAGCATCGATCGACATGTCATCTGAAAGATGGAATACATTGCTAATTACTCGACTATTTTCAGCTGTTATCTGATTGGCAATTTTCGTCACTCTGGGGCTTCAACCATCAAATGTTATCCAGGTCAATCTTGTAGGTGACCACAGTTTAGCCTTTATTAAACTTAAACCTTATCCCCGTAAAAGACGACATAGTCGCTGAAAACTGAGCCAAGAATTAAAGTGAAAAATAATGTTCTCTTCCAGATTACAAACATGCAAAAATGGCCGGTCGTAAAAAAGAAGGATATAAAATAGAGCCAAGTACTCTTTATGCCGGAATTGGATGATGAAAGCAAAATCATTAAAAACTATTTGTGATAAAGAAATATGTTATTGGCTGCAAACTTTCAGTCCATCCAAACCAGCAGGCATAGCAAGTCCAGCCTACAGACGACAAAGAGTCCCTGAAATGGGCGTGGTCACGTCACGTGACCCATTGTAACTTTTTAGTCCTCCTAAGATATCTAGGGAACGGCTTAAGCTAGAGACTTCAAATTTGTTGTGCATGTTGCATGTTGATTATTGCAAGTCCCAGCCTTCGTATTACAAATTGTCCCTGAAAGTGGCGTGATCACTGTCACGTGACCTCTTTAATGTTTGGAAAATAAGCGACAATATCTCGAAAACGGTACAAGATAGCCTCATAGTTTCTATTAAATTCGAATTGAAAGTTGTATGCACTCTATCGAATGGTTATGTTGCGATGACGTTGGGTGACCCCTAAGCACGTTAAACCACCTCAATTTCTACATTTTGCATTGCCTTATGCATCTTCGTAATTGGTGATCGCAAAGACTCAAAATTTAATGTACAGGTTAAATGTGCAAGTCACAGCCTACGGACGACAAACCGTCCCTGACAGGGGCGTGGTCAGGTCATGTGACCCATTAAAAATTTTGGGGGCTCCAATCATATCACAGGAACGGCTGAACCTAAAGACGTCAAAATCTGTACACAGGTAGGCTATATCAATTCTAGCAACATGATGACATATCATCCACAAAAGGGGAGTGGTTATGGCCACGTAAACGGTACATGTAACTGTTATAAAATTTTGCTGTTTACCGTGATTCAGTGCATAGCGCGGGTTTGTCAGCAACAGCTGAGCTACTTGCAAATTTTGTGGCCCCAATGATATCACTGGATTGGCTGAAGCTAAAGTCGTCAAATTTTGTACACAGGTAGATCATATCTCCATTTTCAGTTTCGACGTCCGCAATCATATCTCCAGAATGGCTGAAGCGAAAGTAGCCAAATTTTGAATGCAGGTAGAATATATCAAGTGAGAGTCTTGGAATAACCGACTACCCCTAATGGGCGTGATCAGCGTCACGTGGCCCATTTTGTAATTTGCGTCAATCATATCTTTGGAATTGGTGCAGCTAAGCAATTCAAATTTTGTGTGCTGACTGACACACAGAAGTAGTCATGCATGCACGATAGATCACCCCCGAAAGGGTTGGGTTTAGAGTCACGCGACCTCTTTAAATTTTGGGAAAGTGATTAGACGATGCGGTAGCATCGTAGCCAAGAATTAAAAAAAAAGAAATGCTACCAGCACTAGTCTTATGTATAGCGATTAGGGCTGGACTTTGGCGACCCCTTGAGAAATAAAGAAAGACAGAATGGATCAAATATTAGTATCAGTGTGCTGTCCTCCACAG
>Ga0209780_1004194_pt1 | contig 11029 bp, 8 predicted proteins | sample WorMetexBAHAMAS2_FD_187384 | JGI IMG/M metagenome (GOLD analysis project Ga0209780, IMG submission 187384) | Marine gutless worms symbiont microbial communities from Max Planck institute for Marine Microbiology, Germany - Inanidrilus exumae... | ecosystem: Host-associated > Annelida > Digestive...
GTGTATTTTTTGTGATTTTTTTTAATTGATGCAAATTTTGCTATTTTTCTGGCGTCAAAAGGCACAAAATATGCTACAGCTTTTGGCGGACTTTGTACCCCAGAACTCCTACCGGGGCTCCGCCCCTGGACTTCGCTGGGGGACGTCCCCCATACCTCTGACTTGCCCCTCCGTTTCCTAAATTCTAAATACGCCACTGGGCACACGCAGTCGATTTTATAATAAGCGGTTAATTACCAGAAGCCAGTACATGAACTGTTCCGTGATATCACTGTAGAAAGACAGAACATCCAGAACATCGACCGAGAGTGTCGATACACGACCACGAAGTGCGTTCAGCATGTCTCCCAGTTGAGCTCTGGTCGCCAGCTTGACGTTGTTGATCGCGAGTCCGTCAGGCCAGACCGGTAAACTGAGCAGGATATAGTCAGTGTACGATCTTTGTTTGAACATAACCTCATTGGCGGCGGCGTCTTTGCCTTCCAGAATGACAACGGATGTGGTGTAGCCTCTTTCAGCGCGCATTGACGTCACCAGAGTCTCGATGTTGGCGAAGATTTGGAACTGGTGTACGGCTGCCAGCTGGCTGGCGCGTTCGGTTCGGCTGTTGTGAAGAGTATAGCTGATGAGAACAATGACGGCGGCCACCGGTAACGCAATGACCGACAACATCTTGATGTACTGGAGTATGGTACGACGACCGCCGCGGGAAGATTCGACGAGCGCCTCCAGCATCAGGCGCTCTCCTTCTGACGACGTGTATGACAACTCTGCACGTCATGTAATGTAATTGATACGGCGTGTGTCATACTGACGTAATTATACTTCACATGTCATTCTGACGACGGTGTAGGCCTATTATTATGACGTCCAGTATTCTTCTGGAAAGTTTTGACGACGGCCGTTCTCGGGAATTGCGTGTTGTTATTCTGACAGATGTCCTTTTAAGAGCACGTATTCTCCTTCTGACGACGTGTATGACAACTTTTCACGTCAGCGAGAGTGCCTGTAATGTAATTAATACGACATGTGTCATATACTGACGTTATACTATACATGTCATTCTGACGACGGTGTATTCGTTATGCGTCCGGTGTTCTTATGGGACGTTTTTTGACGACGGCCGTCATTGTGACGAGTGTCCTCTTGACAGTTCGTGTTAATTCCTTCTGACGACGTGGTACTTGTGCGACGTTTCCACTCCGACATTCCACCTTCGTTTACGTCACGTTCTCTGTTCATGTCTTGATTAACGTTTTTGAGTTGTTTTCCGATAAACATTGCTGTAAACATTAAAACGGTGCACAAATCAGCGGATTGGAATAATAATCGGTGCGTTCAAGGCTGATGACGTTAACATAAACTCGTGGCTTTAAAACAGTTTTTGTCACGGTGTGTGAACTGGTAACCTATAACAGTACATGGTGCGACAGAAAAAGGTAGGCCTAATCCCTTGTGAGTTGTAACTTTTGCTAATATTTCAGCTATCCCTTGGAATTTGTAAATGAAACCCTACTTGCGTATTTAGTGTTAGTAACTGTACACACGAGCCAAGTTTCGTCTGGCTAACTTAAATTTTGACAATTATGCGATTTCAAACCTAACAGCCTGGTGATTTTAACGTGTTCAAAAATGTATGAGCAACGAAACAACAGAATATCGTGACATGTCGTTAGCGTCTAGTGTGTCAAACGAAGCGGACCGACGTAAGCCGAGAATGAGATGGCTGTCATTCTCATCTTGTTGCAAGCAGCTCACTTTATCGATCTATAGTCAGCGTTGTGCATGCAGACTTCAGCCGTCCACTACAAGACAACGTTAGTCACTGATCCACAGAAATTGATTTGGCAGTTTGGAACCAGTTATTATTATTGTTTTTATTATTATTATTCACTTCTAGTCCGATGTGTCGAAATTATCCTTCTTGCATGTTCTCTTTCACAGAAATCTTTTTTGTTATAGCATGGCTGAAGCCTGCCGCCACTGCAGCCAACTTCTGTAACATGTTTGAAGTCGCATAACTTTGCCAAATATTAAGCTTGCCAGATGAAGGCCATTCATTCACTTACTACAAGTCTACAAAATGTGATTTTGCGACAGCTGTGCAGCAGTTGGCAAGATTTCAACTGACAGCGCGTCGCGCGGTCCCTCTGCGACAGCTCACTTTCTTGTAAAAAGGACTGACAGACACCGGGACATGGTATATGCCGCACTAGCTTAACCTCGCGTAGTTAATCTGTGTGGCTAAATGACCTTGGATCTCGATCGCACGCGTTTGAGTTGCGTTAGTGAGAACGCTACTTAAGTTGCGTGCGTGACGTCGTGTCTCGTGCTGACAGAGAGGCAGACTCTCCACTTACACGTAGCTACCCTAACATGTGCTACCTGTACTTTCAGTTCTAGCTCAGTTCGGCCTGAAATGATTGACAGAAATGCCATAATGGCTGGCAGCCAACACATGCAGGTGAGCATACCAGCTATTCAAATATAAAGTAATCAGTCAGTCATCCAGTTAGTAATTTTCAGTCAAATCAATAATCTGTTTGCTTGATAAGCAAGCAAGTATGCAGAAGTCATTGGAAGTGACACTATCCGCTAGGCCAAATATATCTTCATATAGGCTATTAATAAATTATTCAATATACCGTATCGTATATCACATCGTATCGTATTAATGGTCTGCAGGAGCCATGTCTGTCTTGCTACGTTTTCCGAGATATTACCACAATGTTGTAGCGTATGTAACTGCCCTATGACCAGTAGTTAAATTGTAGAATATAAGAAGTGAGGGAACGCCTCTCCCTCACTTCCTCTTCCCTCCTCCCCTTACCTTCTTTTCCTGTCCTTCCCTGCCTCTCTGCCGTGTTCCTGCTGGTAGCAGACATTTCAAGAAACAAGTGTTTGGTAAATTATAGATTAATTTCCAAGTGCACATCTTGCAGGCGCGGAGTTGATGCGTGATGAACAGCGTGCTAATTAACGGTACGTGACAAAATGATGATGGAAGGTAATATCGTCCCATGTCGTTGGTGATTCACAATCACGCATTGCGCGCTAGAGATGCGTCTGACGTCATCCTCATTGTCTCTGATGTGGTGTGAGGGTAATGTCTAATGCAGTATAGGTATCTTGTGTTTCACCGGCCAGTTTCTTGCTGTTTCCATGTCGTTCAAGCACGAACGGACACGATGCGTAAGGTGGCTTAACATGTTTACTGTAGCAACGACAGCATGCAAGCGATTCAGCCCGGTTCAGTCAAATCGCGGAAGCATACGTATAATAATCGCCTGTTGTCGTATCACGTCATGATGGCGGCAGCATGCAACAAGAAGCTCAGTGTTGCAGAGGGACCGCGCGACGCTCTCTTTAGTTGAAACCTTGCCCACTGCAGTCTGCTGCACAGGTGTACGAAAATCGCGTCTGAAAAGGCGTGCAGTAGGTAAACGACCTTGGATGTCATTAGAATTATCAGAAATGACGCTATTTGATAGGGCATAATCAGTATAATTATTTATCATTTGCTGTTAATAGTTCGTATAGTAACAACGTCACTGTCCTGCACAGTTTTCGAGATATTACCACTTTACAGTATACGTAACTGAAGGCTATCCTATTCGTATGCAAACATGTCCCAGCTAATGCTTGCTATATTTTTCGATATTCGGGGCATATCCTTTGAACGATTCTTAAGCAAATTCCTGATTTATAGGCGATATCATGCTCATGCTGCATTCGTTTACTTTGGAAAATCCCGCTCGTACACGCAGTATGTAATCAGTAGGTGATTTATCATGGTGGGCGCGTTACCCCTTAATTTTCGGGGGACTAGGAGACTAGCGGTGAATTCGAAAAAGTTTGGGAGGCGGAAAATGGTACTGGCCTACTTTATCATCGTCGTCAGTGTGGCAAGGATCGGACAGCACACGTCGGCTGGAGCCGAGTAAGAGATGTTTTTGTTTGTCCGTCACGATTTTTTGGGGTGACCAATCTTTTTGGTCATCTTTATTCACCGAAAAAATAGCATACAATTTATAAATAAAACAGAAACAATACAAATTAAACTAAGGTTACGACTACCGTGTGAACATGCATGTCAGTGGTCGCTCAATAACAAACCCTTTTAACGTTGTTTAGAGGTAATCTTTTTTGCTACCGATAATTTCATTTAGCCATCTCATTTTTGGTGGCTTCGTGTATAAGAGGTTTGTAATTTTGTATGCATGTTTAATCTATTCTGTGTTTTTTTCAGTACTAAGCCAAAAGATTGTCTGGGAAGAACGTCTCCGAAATGACCTATTTTGTGTCTGGTAGGACGTAAAACCTCAACTTAATCAATTCGGTGGCGCCACTAGCAAAGTTTTGAGATTTTAAAATATAGATTTTCGGTTTATCGCCGTCGCCTCTCGGTATTAGCCTGTTTCACTTGCACGCACCTGCTGTTCGCTTGTGACGTCACCGTGTCGATCTTCAGTGTGGTCTGCGCTCAACTGAGAGCCCTCTAGTTGCCTACGTTATAGGCTTATATAGCCTGCTCGTACTACATAACTTGGTCACGTGCTTACTTTGGGGTCTACTTATATTTTTTTTCGTTTCTGTGCCGTGCGCTAGATTAAGCTGGCCATCTCGTCAGCTTTTGAGCGCACGTTAATCTACCGCATCGTATAACCATATGTGCCTTGTGTCATTGAAAAACTCACCATGTTACTTAGCCTACTTGCTTTTCCCAAATGATGATGGTTTGCTTCTGACACAAACCTCGGAAAATCCGCAAGTAGGTGAATACGTTGAAGAAATCACTGCAGAATGTCTCAGTACGACTTCATTATCTGTGACACCATATATACATGTAGTCTATACAATAACGCCAACATCATTTTAAGGAACCCACGCGATACAGCGAAGCAGATACGAAATCCGTTATAAGCACGTGAAAATTTGTGAAAATCGTGTATTTTTTGAGGAAACAGAAACGTAAGCCGACCGATGTTTTAACTTACCTCTTACTGTTCGTCAACGCACTTCATAAAGTTCATATCTATGAGTGTTCCACAACAGGGCAGTTGCTGATGTTAACAATAGGCTAAGCTTACAGATGATAAACTGGTGATTGACTGTTCAACAGACCAATCTCGCACGATGAGTATTCTCTCAGACTCGTCATTGGCTCCATAGATAATTAGCAGCGTCGTTGCGACTGCATCTTTGAGGTACGAGGCTATAGCGAGTGCAGAACGTAGGGAATTAGCCTACGTTCCCTAATTCCCCTCATGGCTAATTCCCACTCCTCCGGTCACAGGCATATGCATAGCTTAGTATGTCGAAATGAATTTATTCAAACCGTCATTTTTACCGCGCGGCGCTATGCTAGCGGGCGCTGTGTCTGCTGTCATCGTGTGTCCGTCTGTCTGTCACAACTCAAGTCGGAGTTCTACAAAGATGGCTAAACCTAGTATCACACAAACAACGCCATTATCATAGTCCAGGACTCTAATATGCTGATGCCAAAAATGTCGGCGAAAATCCAACGGGATCACCCCCAACGGGGGCGCCAAATAAAGATGGGGTGCGTTAAAATCGGCGATTTTCAACCAATATCTTGCTAATCTCAGAAACGGTGCAAGATAGGGACATAGTTACTATTGGAGACTAATAGGAACTCGTACGTGGTGTATCGAATGGCGCTATTTTCAGTGACCTTGAGTGACCCCTAACTACTCTATACCACCCCATTTTGCACATTTTGAATCCTTTTTTATATCTTCGTAGTCGGTGGAGATAGAGACTTCAAATTTGGTTGGCAGGTTGATAGTAGCAAGTCCTAGTCCAAGGATGACAAAACATCTCAGAAAGGTGCGTAGTCAGGTCACGTGAACCGTTTAATTTTAGTGGGCACCAACCATATCTCCGAAATGGCTGAAGCTAGAGTGATCAAATTTTGAACACGGGTAGGCTGTATCGAGTTCCAGCATATGGCAGAAAAATCACCCTTTAAGGGCGTGGTCAGGGTCACCTGACCCATTTTAAATTTTGCGGCCCCCGTGCTATCTCTGGAACGGCTAAAGCAGTAAAGCTAGAGTCTTCAAATTTTGTACGCAGGTAGACTGCATCATATCCTAACTTAAAGATGACAAACCACCCCTAAAAAGGGCGTGGTCAGAGTCACATGACTCGTTTTTTTTTTAAATTTTGCCCCAATCATATCTTTGGAAATGGTGAAGCTAAGCCCTTAAAATTTAGTTTGCTGATTGATATACAGGAACACTAGCATATGCATGATATATTACCGCCGAATGGAATGTGTGACTGGTGTGTCACGTGACCTCTTTAAATTTTGGGAAATAAGTGATAATATCTCGTTAACGGTGCAAGACAGCTACATAGTTGCAATGGAACATTAATAGGAAATCGCATAGTCCTAATGAATGGCACCATTGCCAATACCCTCGAATGACCTTGAAGGTCACTTTTGCTGTTTGAAACCTTTCTAACTCCCATACCTCGTGAAACATAGCACGAATTTACTAACATAGCGCGTCGCGCGGTCTTTCAGCAGTAGCAGAGCTTCTTGTTTACTTTGATTGGTAGCTGAGCAGCAGTGGCATGGTGATGAAAGCAGTGGATTGTTTCCAAGCGACCTGTAGGCTTTAGTCGTTTTACCTATATGAATCATAATTATTGCTGCCATGTTTCCGAAAAGTATGTGATGCAACTCGACCCTGAAATCTTTAACCCGACAACCCGACCAGACCGGGCAGAATTGAACATCCTGAAAATCAAGTACCCCCACTCGTTCCAAACTAGCCTAATAATAGCCTACAAATTCCATAGGACGAAACACTTGAAGCGTATACAGTTACAGACTGTGACAAAAAGTAGATCTTTAGTTGTAGGCCGGCATAACAGCTGCTATTCACTGCAAACAGTTGTCAGTACTAAGCCAAGAGATTGGCTGGGAAGAACGTCTCCAAAATGCCCTATTTTGTGTCGGATTGGACTTAAAACTAACTCAATCAATCACTGTAGTCTGTAAACAGTATTGCGCGTATCAAAAATCGAAAACCATGTAAAACTACGAGTCTGACACACCGACCCGACCTGACCTAAATTGTTGACCCGATTACCCGGTTCCACCCGGCGGAGTGTGTGTGATATCAAACAGTATCTTTTAGAAGTATAAGTTACAACGATAGTGTTTATTTGGTGTTTTGTCGCGGCAGTGCATTAGATGCGGAGAGCGAGCACCTGGTCCAGGAGGCTCTGGAGCGAGTGATGGTCGGACGTACTGTTATGGTCATAGCGCATCGACTGTCAACCATCAAGAACGCAGACCAGATCGCGGTACTAGACCAAGGACGTGTTGCCGAACTGGGCAGTTACGGACAGCTCATGACGCTTCCAGATGGACTGTTTCGCAGACTTGTTGAACGACAAACCGTTGTTGCACAGTAATATAGAATAGCAATCACAGACAAGCTCTGGATAGACTGGACAAGAGTGGATGTCAAAACCTCTTAGTAGTAGCAGTACTAAAAGTAGCAAGAATGAATGATGAAATTGAGTTATGCATGTATACGTATATGTCTATTCATGTGAAGAGTGTCGTCCCAAGACTACAAAGTCACTGTAAAACAATTATTAGTGTAAACGTTAGACAAATAGACACGATAGATGTAACCATCCGTGTTTTTAAGTACTAGGATTAATAGAGACTCTGTGAAATTTAGTTACGTAGCCTTGTTCACGACATGTACAATACAGAGCTGTGTATTTTAACCAATATTAAAAAGCTGGTGTTTTTAACAGACTTGATGACTGTTGCAGTTGCGCCAACACTTTGGTGTCCGGACAGCCCCAGAATTTCGGCCTGACAAAGTGACACCACATAGGCGCAACAACCGTAGGGACCGGGGGCCGACTGATCTTCCAACTTTTAGGTTGGGGGACCAACAATATATTGGTCCCCCAACTTCTTGGCCATAGTTTTCAAAAAGCAAGAAATTTAACAGCAAGTATTGTTTCATAATTTCCATTTGATTGGTTTTTTGGTTCTAACAACCAAGAGCGCATCCATGGCAGAAAAGTTGAAATTTTGGAGCTGGTTTAACCCTTGACATGCTTGTTGTTTGCTCGGATATGCACGTCCTAGGGAGCCAACTAATGAGCGTAGTAGTCACGAGAATGCAGGATTAAGCATCTGAGTTTTCACAAATTTCCCGGGGGTAATACCCCTGAGCCCCCACTGTGGAAGAGGCGACTTCCTCCCACACCCAACCCCATCCCGGCATGTGGCCGGGCGCAGAGCGCAAGCGGCCCGGTGTTGGGACCCAAATCTCGGTCTCCCTCAACGTTTTAGCCATGGTTGTGCCCCTGTGACACCCCAATGTATCATGCACAGTTAACGAGAAACTGTGGCTTTTATGATTTTATCATTGATGTACATTTTGTTGTTGCGTCTGTTCAGTTTCGTTTTAGGCAGCATCGCATGCAATGCATATACGGCCTATTGCTGCCGGTGTCGCACGTAGCGTGGTCTGTCTGTCGGTCTGTCTGTCTGTCTGTTGGCCATGTATTAGATGGGGTCGAGATTCCCCATGGGAAGGGGCAATTTTTGGAGGTTGTCCGGCCAATTAGAAAGCATTTGGAGTCTCAGCTGAGGTGTGCACAGCAAAGTGATCATTAAATCGTCGATAACGGCATGCAGCGAAAGGGATCATTTAGTCCTGAATAACGGCACCGAGACTGCTGTAGCCGACTTCGATGCTCCAGCATCTTGAGTGGCTGGTGAAAATCCGCCCCCTTCTCTGCGATGCGGCCTTTCGTCAAAATTATTTGACCACTTATTTATTTATGCATTCGCTAGCCGACAGTGTCGGCGAAGGAATTGTGTTTTCGGGCCGTCCGTCCGCCGCGTCCGTTCATTCGTCCGGACAGATCTTGTTACCACGGCTTCAGGAAACTTACAGGGAATATTCACTAGCCCATACTAGTGACCTCATTAGATTCTGAAGGTCAAAGGTCAAGATCACAGCAGGCCGTCGATGTGGCGAATGCATCCACGTCTAGTGAAGACTGAAACAGAAATTTCAGACGAACAGGCGTGATTCCGATAAGGAAGGGGTGCAGCTACAAGAGATCAAATCACGAATCACGGAATACTGATGCACCGGGCGCACGCGAGCACCACCAGCAACCAGACGTACTGGCTAAACTGTACAGGAAACAGTTCGCTGAGGTCAAAGTAGCGGGAACACTATCAGAATGGTTCTGTGTTAAGAAAGGAGTCCGACAAGGTTGTGTCCTTTCTCCGTAGGCCCCTACTTGAAAGTGACGACATTAATAACTTGGTGTGATTGCACTTGTGGAATAAAATAATCTTGTTTACATGACAGAAACTAATGAAAAGTAGTAAAATTAGTAGTCAGAAATTATTTGAAAACTAAATTATAAATTAGGATTTATTTTCATAATGAAATTAGAAGTTAAGACAGAAATTATTTTCCGCAATATAGTCGGAATTAAAGTTAAAATTACGTATTCCAAAATAATTTAGTAGGTTAAAATAGAAATTGATACATGATGTCAAATATTCGTTCATGCTTACGTAGGCCTAACTGTGTGATCGCAGGAATATTTTGACAGCTTCTAAGCAGTTTTGTGACCTCGAAACCAAGGTCTCAGGTCTCGAGAGCACTCGAGTTCAGTTTCTAAAGGTCTTTGCTAGAGACCAAGAGACCTGAATTAATGGCAAAGTTATAAAAAATATACACATGTTGCTATATTCAAAGGCAGACTGTGCACTGCTTGACATTGTGCAGTGTTCCGTTTAGCTGTGCAAAATTGGCTGCAGCGTGGATGCCATTGCCTGCAATTCCTATACGACAGTGGTTGATGTTCATAAATCTGCATCTAGGATATTAAACACGATGAGTCTATGTTATCAACATCACTGGTGTTGGCTTTTGTCAAAGTTACTTTCAGTGAATTTAACAGTTTTTTCACTACTTTATCATTATTTATCGTTTCTCTTGAAGTTGTTGAATGTAAACTTTTGATCTTGATCTGCAAATGTACGTGTGCGGTCTTGGTCTTACCGTCTTGGTCTCAAGATCCATTGTCAATATCCTTTATTCTTATCTCGAGACCAGACGTTAAGGTCTTGAACTCGAGTCCTTTTGCCTTTTTGTAAGCAAAAATAAACGTAGGCCTATAATCATTCAGTTAAATCAAGGTCTATTGCGAACTTCTTTAGACTGTGAGATAAAACAGGTCAAGCTGCTGGATTGTAAGTTATGTAGATGTGTAGAATATGCGTGTTTTAGAGTTGACAGTGTTGAGGGCCGTGTTTACGGACACATGTCCACACTGCCCGTGAACACGAGCCCACTGAGCCGTCTTGAGAGGTCGTGTTCACGAGCGTCAAAAACGTTGCCCATGAACGCGGCCTGTCAACACGGATGTCCAAAGTGACATCCATGTTTATGGGCCGTTTTGACAACCCATCAACACGGCCTGTGGACACTGGTACACCGACCCTAAGTGGATAGAAGGCGGTGGCAGACCAGTTGAGAGCCAGTTTGGGGCCCAGGGGAACTACGGTCACTCACGGGGCCCCCTGCAGGCTGCCTCACCCCCGAGGGATCGCGGGGCCCCTCCGACACTGCGGGGCCCGGGGTAGCTTACCCTCCCCCTCATTACCCTCTCTCGACGGCCCTGGGCGGTGGCAGAACTTCACAGATTTGCCTTTGGCATATAACATGATTCTAAGTTCGTAAGACCGACTATGACGTTCATCCCGGACTGCCTTCACGGCCATTTGCCCGCACTAAGACTAAGCTGGCCATTTTGTCAGCTTTTGAGCGCAAGTAAATACAAGAACTCATCAGGAGATGAGATAGCGAACGCGAACTTTTTAACGACGATATCGCACACATGTAGGCCTACTTCAAAATACCGAAAAAGAGACAAACCTACTTTGTTTAACAAATTAGACGATAGATAGGCAAGTACTGCGCATGAAGTCTTGAATTTT
>Ga0209780_1004195_pt1 | contig 11029 bp, 10 predicted proteins | sample WorMetexBAHAMAS2_FD_187384 | JGI IMG/M metagenome (GOLD analysis project Ga0209780, IMG submission 187384) | Marine gutless worms symbiont microbial communities from Max Planck institute for Marine Microbiology, Germany - Inanidrilus exumae... | ecosystem: Host-associated > Annelida > Digestive...
GGCCGCCTTGGGCGACGGACCAACGCCGTCACGGTACTCCTGAAGTGACTGCTGCCGGGACACGTTAAGTTAAAGCAGTCTGTCAACGATATATGTAGTCGTAGTATTGTCTATTGGCAATCTGAAGGCTAACCATGTTAGTTAGTGCTAAATTTTGATAGTTTTACTGTAAAACATGCAATCAAAATGATTGCCACCATTTGTCTTTCTCACAGCTTTAGAGTGCACCAAATTCGTTTTCCCACGCTGGGGGAGCTCAGCGCTCCCAGACCTAGCTGGTTTAAAGGGGACCTTACTTCTAAGGGGAGCGGAGGGAATGGAAGGGCGGAGAGGGGAAGGGAAGGGAGAAGAGACAATGGATTCGGCCTTGCTGTTAGTCGCAACAGAGTTCCCAGTTGCTGAAACTGACAGACTTTCTCTTCTTGCGTCCCATCACAGCGTACAGTAAACCACAAACCAACATAACTATACTGAAGCCAGACATATTCAAACCGTCTATGCATCATACTAAAATATTTAGTCACAAGTTCTTTACCCAGGTGACGTGAAGTCTGCATCGTCACTACTAATTTGTCACGTACCGCTGCCACAATATTAGGAAACAATCAGCACTCCCGGCTCTCCCAGGCCCCTTAGCTGGATTTTAGGTAATTAGGGTGTATCGGCCCCAGTGAAGCAGTTATTGTGCCTAGGGGCCCCGAGTTCGTAGTTACGCCACTGCGCGTTAGTATAGCGTCACGCGATTAAAAAAACGGAAGCATGGGATAGGCCTACTTTTTGGACCGCTCTGTAGTTCGCTGCCGTGGGTGGGTACTGGAGCTTCACTAGAATGATGACGACTTGGCTGCCTCAGCACCTGCATGGCTGCATTGCAATGTCAACACTGCTGATGTTACTTCGCAATCCCGGATACACGCAGGCGTACTTTACAGCTCCGATGGTATATCGCACAGCGTTTTTATATCCGCCACCGAGTAGCCAATCTACTCTCATTTGCCGTGTGATCATATAACAGCACGCAATTATCATGACATGTTATTGTGGATGTTAACTTTATTTCGTCAGCTGCAAACCGATGATGCTTCGTGGTGAGTGCACGTTATACTGGTGTGCGTAAAATTTCTCTTCCTTGTATGCATCCTGTGGTATTCGCTAAAGCTTTTTCTTGGTCTGTATGTGTACGTTACGCCTCTCATACGCCTACCATATTTCATCCGTTTTCTGAACAATCACCTTTGTTCTTCTGTTCATTAAGTGATTCGAGCATCAATCGCCTAGATACAGAACTCTCTCGGCCTAGATCATTTTGTTTTTGAATTCACCTCATCTCGTGCATGTTATAGGCTAAATGACTATTCTATCGATTTATACATTGGCTTCGCGAACCAAAAAATACCAGTCCTTTATAAATTTCGGCCTCTTAAACTATCAGTAAATCTTGGTCCGTCTGGAAAATCACTTGTTCACTTGTACTTCTATTATTCTTACAGTTATATATTTACCCTCACCGTTTTATGCACAAATGTATTGTATTGTATTGTAATTTTAGCCTCACGGTTATTTTGTGCTTTATATTGGCTATTCGGCCACTTTGGCCGCAAAGTTGATAATAATTAAACTTGACTTGACTTGACTTGACTATCGATCTAAACATTCTTCGTCACTAAGCTTATGGCTAAAAACTCGGCCTGGTTCTCAAATCCTTTACACCATGGCATCTATCGACTGCTGGTTTTCACCAGGAATGCCACGTCGACAGACAAGCACTCGTGCTAATAATTATTAGCCCGCACGGATATCTCGATGCTGAAGGGCTTATATTTAACTGTTGTGGTTTTTCTGTCTTTCTTATTTCTTTTTTGATGCCTAATCTCCGAGGTCACTGAAAGGATCTCAACCAATCTTGGGCACATATTCACTTAAACTTATAACTGCTATTTGAAAAAATTTGGTCCGAACTCCCCAAGCATTTACCCCCACTGGATGGGGGCAAAATACGGTGTAGAAATAAATCAATCGGCCATTGTGGAAGCTGGCGAATGTGTTGATTAAATCGGTCTGGATTAGCTACACGTATAGGCGTGTGTTTGATCTGTATTTGCAGGCTTTCAAACAGAATCATCAGACTATGCCGAGATACCAGACATCGACAACGACTATGCTTCACTTACACGTAAAACAGTTTAAACGCATATATTTTACTTACCGCCGTTTCACTTGTGTCGGAAAGGTTCGATGATGATTGTGAAACCCTTGGACGTTTGGTTATTTAACCACGATCGTGTTGTTAATTACCTATATTGTTTATAGCCTATTGTTTGACATAGTTTGGAATTTAGGCCAGTAGTGTGACGAGAATTTTTTCAAGGCTAAAAAAGAGCAGATGAGTCTTTTAAAAACATGGCGTCAACCCTGCCGTTACTTTTTGACAGATCGTCACTTTACTTCATTCCTTAAACAAACCTTAGCAGTGGTGTATTTAGGCAACTTTTCCTTATTTAAAAAGTCCGGAAAATTATTAACTAAAAATTGATAAATTTATATTTAAAAGTCGTGTTCAGTGCATGGACACTAGTGAACTTATGACATTTGAATTTAGGAAACAGTTGGTGTCCTCTTTCTCAGATTCTAAATAGCCTAAGCCATGAAGAGCTAAAACTACTTCATACAATTAAGTCTCAGCTGCCGTAGAGAGACCCGCGCAACGCGCTGCCTCACGCCTATCGTGTGGTACACAAAGGTATGTAGACGCTCAATGTGATAAAAAACGGCCATCAACGACCGTCGCCAGTTTGTCACACTGCATGAGCGTACGCCTAGATAAAGCCCCATCCATCAGTTGACAACACATGCGACAGTCTACTTACAGTCACGAAATTTTCAAAGTTCAGAGTTTGGGAGATACCCGAATTATCTTTCAGCACAGGGTATATAGGATAAGTCGAGGTTAGTCTCTGTTTACAAAAAAGAAATGAGATTGATCCGTTCAGCCCTTTTGATAGAACTCTGACTTGTGACGGACGGACAGACAGACACTAGAGCCACAGCTAATACCGCGCGATCTTGATTTCCAAGTCTGCCGGTTGGTTATAACAGCTTATTTGAGCAGTCGATCTCCTCTTGTAATATTATCCTTTATAGGCCAACGTCGTTCGTTATTGGTCAAGGGTCACGGGTACATTGATTCGTCGTGACTTGTGTGATTTGTCTAGAAATGTGATCCATATTTAACCCGTGTTCCATCAACTCATAGTCTTCTGCTCATTACAAGGCAATAGTGGCCCGGACGAACTCTCCTCGCGCCTTCTAACTGTAGTTTCCACAATACTATGTTGAATTTCTTTCAGCGTACCGGTACATCACTGTAGTGTAATTTGCAGATCGCCAGCTTCTGGGGGACTTTCGGTCTCCAGACAGACAGCCGAAACCCCTTCCGAAATCCTGAATCCGTCCCTGCGAAGCGACAGCGTCGTCCGTTTGATTTAATTGCCGTCAGTAAATACAAAAAAAACATCAAGCGTAAGCTCGCTACGCGTTTCGACTTCGCCGCCGGTGAGGGGGCAAAGTATTGTAATCAACGTGTTTGTGTGCCTGTCCGTTTCTTTGTTTGTCTGTCTGCTCGACGTATGTCAAAAACACACATTTCCAAATTTCATCAAATCTTCTGTACATACATGTTACCTGTGGCCGTTGCTCGGTCCTCCTGTGGCGGCAATGCGTTATCCATTATGTACTTCCGGTTTTATGAATGACGTCATGTTTTCACATAATGGATCCAATTGCCAGAATCAAAGATGACGTGTATGTTTCGTAGAGTTCGCCAGGTAGCGGCACCAGTCGGACGTCAGACGAAGTTACAACGTTATGCTTGGTCGAGATCGTCAGATGGCGGCACAGGGGGGGAGTCTGCCGTCTCCGACTGCATCTTGTCTTACACATTGTTTTTGCCAGACGCTTAATTAAGTTAATGCAGGTAACTGAGTGATTTATTCGTGGTTGGACGTGTTGTAGCGAGGCATTACGAGATCGAAAGGTCACGCATCATCATGTCTGACATCCTCGGCGTCGGACAGTTCGGAGACGTGTTCAAAGGCGTATATCAAGAAACGGTACAGTTTGCCGCCGTCGTCTTCGTCCTCGTAAACTGTACATGTAGCCTTTTCTCTGCCTCATCAGCAGCTCTCGTCACGTGTACAACATCTAAACACCCAGTGTACGAAAAGTGCAAAGTAAATCCACGTGACAAACACATCACGTGCTGACAAGGATAAAGTGGAAAATAAGAAACTCAGCTGTAGCAAAAGGATCGCGCTACAGTGGTCCGAGATTTAACGATAGCTGTAAGTTGTACTAGGACAACCATGCACTCTCTTGGGTTGATGAAATACGAGACGATACGATATATTAACGTGCGCTAAAAAACTGACAGGAGGGCCAGCTTAATCTAGCGCACGATACAAAAAAACAAAAATAAGAAAAAAATTAAAAACAAAAACTCATTGTCTGAGACGAAACGGTCCGGTGATAGTCCCTGAAGGCAGTCCGGGGGAAGAAGTGAAACTACGGGGAAGGATTTGTGAAAAAGGTAGGTTATAAACCGAGGGTGAAAGAAAGAGGGAGTTATGGATGAGCAGAGTGGTGAAACAAAAGAGGAAGAAGTGATGGGAATGTGCATTGTCGCACGGGCCGCACGGCGACATGTGAGCTGTTCGCTCTCCCACGAAAAACGCTCGTTTTATCGATCGGACTAACGCCATCTTTGTGAAAGTAGGTAGGTTGGTCGGTAGGTTGGCATCAGACGAGGTAACTCTTTAATTATTAAAAAGCAACTGTATGCCAATGTTACATTATGGACAAGAATGTTTTTCATTGCCGAAGGCTGATGTTAAGTCTCGTGACTTTGCGGTCACAAGATTCCCAATGAAACCTTTTAAGTTAGCGAATACTGATATTATAAACGACTGCAGATTAAATTTCAGTTATGTGTTACCTAGTGAGATTATTGAGTGTAATTCATTTTATTACTGTTTTTGTGCTGCCGTCCGGCGTAAAAATCGACTGTGATCGCATAGGGCCTATGTTTTTTAAAAAATTTAAATGGATAAATGGATGGATGATTGTCTAAACCATGCAGCTTTTTGTCGTGTCAGATTTTGAGCGTACTTTACCCGTTATTATCGAAAAATATGCATTATTACTCGTTCTATAGAGTGGATCTGAACGTATCGAGGTCGCGGTCAAGACATGCAAGCTGGACGACGAGTATGAAACTGCCGAGAAGTTTCTTGAAGAGGCTCGTAAGTCAAACCACGTGTCTTCTCTGGTTCTTTCTATATCGACGTGCGATGGTATGTGGACCTGTCATGACCATCCTGGAACTGTTTGGATCAGTGACGTCAATGAGCCAGCGTCACTGTGGAACATTCACCGTAAGGTCCGCCCAGATGACCTGGTCTTGGGGATCCCGGCCGCCTAAAGCCGTCAATCATATGTAGCTTGACCATATAAAAGAACAGAGAACAAAGGTTAATTATTAGACCGCATCCTCTATATGCAGTGCATGTGCATAGATGCAGCCTATATTGCTACAGATGTTGCACGTAGCGTGGTCTGTCTGTCTGTCTGTCTGTCTGTCTCTGTGTTGGACACACTGGTGAGCTGTGTAAAAACGGCTGAACCGATCGAGATGCCGTTTGGGGCTGACTCACGTGGGTCCAATTAAAGAACCATGTATTAGATGGGGGTCCAGATCTCCACACGGGAAGGGGCAATTGTTGATGGGGCATGTACCGGCCATTGTAATGTACCTATGCATGAGTGCGTACCTGCCCTACTCTGGTGTACAACACGACGGGCGTAACGCAACGCGTCGCGCGGGTTGTCTGTGACAGCCGAGACTTGTTAATATTTTGTTACTGTTATTTTCTGTTGTTATTATTGTCCAGCTTTTCGAGGTACTGTATAGCGCATACTATGCTAATGTTCGGTTAATAAACTACCCACTCACTCATCCTAAAACAGGCGAAAGCTCGAAGTATGAAGGGCCGACAATGGGGGAGGGCGGGGTTGTTGCTAAGGTAAGCGCAGTGGTAGCGAGGCTTCTGAGCAGCGCTGTGTGCTCCTCAATGGTTTCCGGGGCTCCACGGCTGCCGGAGGCTTTTCCCTCATGGCCTCTCCTCTCACTTTCATACTGTTCATTTTTCTGTGGCTGTGCTGTAGCATCCTCAGAAAAAAATAATTCTTACACGCTGTGAGCGTATAGTCTAGTATGTGCCACGGCGTTTTTGTGGCCCTCTGCACACAAATTTGCAGCAAATATTTTGACAGACTCAGCGTATTTTGAACTTTGTGTCGCGTCCCGACGAAGCCAAAACTTGGCTGAGTAATGCGGCGACGATAGTATCAATATTTTTACACATTAGACAACTCTCCGCTGCCGCTGACAGACCCGCGCGACGCAGTGCCTCACGCTCACCGTGTTGTACACAGATATAGATGGTCAGTGTGATAAACTGAACTGGTAACCGAAAACCGTCACCAGTTTATCACACTGACCGTCCACCTAAGTTGACAGCACCTGAGACGATTGACGTGATAACTCTACCTGCAGCCGTCCCAGAGATTTTGGTTGGTGTATACCAAAATTTAAGTGGTTCACGTTACCTAACCACGCCCCTTTCAAGGATAGTTTGTCATCTATTGGCAAGCTCTTGCTACCGTCAACCTACACACCAATCAATCAATCAGTCGATCGATCGATCAATCAATCAATCAATCAATCAATCAATTAATCAAAATTTATTTTTCCGAGAAATAACACAAAATTACAATGTATATTGTATGCTAGCGCTCAAAAGGCTGCCAGAGAAGCATTACGCTCATTAAACTGGCCGCTTTTCTTACTCGCTTTATCTATTTCTTTTTTCCATCCCTTCTCAATTACCTTAATATTCCCACTCCGTTTCCAGGCCGAATGTCGTAGGATAGGCGACTAAACCTGGCTTTAGATGTGTGTGTGGTGTGTGTGTGTGTGTGTGTTGATTTTGTGTTATAAGTATTTTAGGTGCATGCTTGTTTTTGTCGTATATGATTTAGTTTTGCCTTGCCGTGTGATAGCTGTCTCTTCCTGTTGTAGGCTCTAGCGTATTAATTTAAATGAGCCTCTCAATACCTTTCCCTTTTTGGGTGGCTTCTGAACAAAAAGGCGGCCAGGGTTGAGTTGAATATATCACGGGCCTTCCTTAATTTACTGGGTTGGAATAGCTCTCCACCCCTGACCTTTCGTCTCTGATATAGCCATAATTATTTGTGCTGAAAAAGGACGTTAAATGCCAACTAACTATAACTTATTACATACACAGAGGCGTGTAAATAAGCCTACATCACATGCGCACGGTGCATGGCTGTTATGAATATGACCGCGTGTATAGACACGATGTTACAGTTCGATCATCCGCACATTATTCGTTTGATTGGAGTCTGCTCTGCGCCGCCCGTGTGGATTGTCATGGAGTTGGCAGGACTTGGCGAGGTTAGCATCTTTATTATTCTTAATAGCAGCAGATAAATAACTGAAACTTATTATCCACACATGCCGATGGGCAAGGTGTTACTGTTTGTTTGTGTGTTTTTTTGTCTGTCTGTTTGTTTGTTTGTACGGTTACGGATTTCCCCGCCGAGGATAAAGCTAGCGGCGTCAAATTTTGCACGCCGGTTAATAGGCGCCCAAGGCAGGGAATCACACATTTTGGGGAACTTTGCTTTCCAAAAGCCCAAAATCGGACGAACCGGCCAGCGCGAGCCACGCACACCGTTGCAATATATCGCGCGAAGTAGGATCGGAATGTGTGGATATAGGTCAGTCGCCACTGACGTAGGCCTACTTGTTGTATTTTTATCTTAGCTGATCGTTTTGACATGCCAAATATACTAGACCACCCACTGCGAGGTATTGCGCTAACGCATTCTCCTTCCCTTCTGCCAGCTAGTTTTCAGGCGAGTGCGGAACAGACGTCCGCCCTGCTTTTTGACAGTGATCTACCGGGCAGCCGTTCGGGCACCTGGCTGCCGTACGACAGTGATGCTAGCTATCAAATCAGCAAAGCTGTTCAGCTTCTTCTGGGCCCTGGGGTACTCCAGAGACACTCTAATTATCCATCCCATTTTCAAAATCCTTCGTCCGCCATTCCGCGTGAAGGCAGGCCTAGTGGAGCTGCGACTTAAAGCCCGTTCACACTACGCGCGGATATGTGCGCACTGCTGCGGCACCGCGGACCTGCTAGCCGACATGGATACGCGCGGACACACCGCACTGCTCCGCCGCACGGTAGTCAGTGTGAACCGGCCTTTATGTTGCGCGGCAAAGTGACAATTGTCGCGGACTTGGTGCGTGTGAATGTGTGACGCAGCTGCGCGAGTTTCTTCATCGCAATCATCATCGTCTTGGAAACGTGAAGCTGATGCTCTACTGTTATCAGCTCAGCTGCGCTATGACTTACCTGGAAAGCAAGAAGTTCGTTCACAGGTAAGAACAGCAGTCAGATGTGGCGACGTCATACAGAGCGATTCCGTGGACCCAGACATTTAGTCCACAAGCCGCGTGCACGTGTGCCATGTGTCATCGGCATGTTTATGGGTGCCACCTACCTGTTTCTGCCTTGAAAAGTTCCAAAATTATGTGATTGATAAAATCTTATTCAAAAGTTACGCTCGGTAAGTGAACTATCAAACTTCAGTTTTACAATGAGGGGGTTCTAACACACGCAATATCTGACCGAGATCTTGAAGATTTTTTACTTGCGTCGCGCAAACGGAATTGGAACGTGTTAACGCTGACAATGACCATTAAATGTTGATTGACTAGTTCTAGTTCTGTCGTACCCAGGGATATGCACGCTCTTCCGTCGTCATAAATCTGGCATTGTCGACGAAATTTTTCCGTTGTAATTTCCGTCGACGAGTAAAACATTGTGCAAACGTGGGTTTTGAATTGAAAGAGTTAGTTCGTCATGTTGATCTACGGATAAATTCACATCATGTGAAAAATTAACATGAAAATCATCTTCGTCGCTTTGTAAAAAGCTGAGTAGTTGCTGGGATGGCCGACCGTGGCGCCGCAACTGACAATGACAGTGACAATGAGATCTTTTTGATCAATGCCAAATGGCTTCTCGATCCATGCGGCCGTTTTGCACAGCGGCGCTTACAGTTGGCAGCGAGATCGAGAGTTGCAAATTTTCTAAGTCTGAGTCCAGAAATGTATCCCTTTCCATGGGCGGATTGGGTCACCTGTCTAATATGAAATAGTAGTCCTATGCGCTAATCCTCACACCAGAAATGAACTCGGTCCGTCCAAGCGTTTAGCCACAGTCACAGACACATACACACAATCTACAGGATAACTGAATAAGCCGAACCGTTTCTGACGGTCGGCTAGCAATGTGTTGCATAGATGAAAATTTACATAAACGTGCATCGTAACGTAGGCCTTATGTTCTGTGATGAACTGTTGTAAATTGAAATGATGAAATCATCGTTTGTTCAGTTGGTCTGTGTTGATAGAGACATCGCCGCCAGGAATGTACTCGTCTCATCAGAAGATTGCGTCAAACTCGCCGACTTCGGCCTGTCGCGATGGATCGACGAACGCGACTACTACTCCGGTTTTTACTTACTTACTTACTTACTTACTTGCTTTTTTCAGGTCGGCAGCCGCCAGCAGCGTTATAAAAACCAGCTAAACAGCTATCGAATTACAGGGAAGCTTCGGCGGGTACAGACCACATTGTTTGTCTGTCAAATCCAAAATGCCGACAGTGTGAACACTTAACTCCACTTCCCACTCTGTCTCTGGCGTCTTGCTACAATAACAAGGTGTCCCCTAACGGGACGTAACCGTACTGTCCCGCAGTGCAGTGTCGGCCGCCGGACCGGCCACGCCCCAGGCCCGGCGGCGGCCGGCCGTCCACGCGCGTTACAGACGACGACGAACAACGCCGACAGACGACAGCGTGCAAAACAGTACTGGCCCATAGGCGGGCCAGTAATAATTCCATCGCCAGATAACGTAACGTAACAACTGACGCACTTAAATGTGACATGTATCGTATACGTATATACGTATTTTTTATTTTGTCACACGACGCGTTCGAAGCAGTTTGATCACCGTGAATCTATGTCTGTCTGTATGTATGCATGTATGTCTGTATATGTCTGTCTGCTCGCACATCTCAGAACCACATGTTCAAACTTTCTGTAAATGTTACCTATGACCGTGGCTTGTCCTTCTCTGACGACACTGCAGTGATTATGTTGTCTACTTCCAGTTTTATGAATGACGTCATGTTTTCACATAATGGGGCATACACAGTGCATATGCCTACAAATGGACTCTGTGTTTATTCTCCATCAGTAACGCCCTTACAGGCGCGGCGAAGTCTGCTATCCTCGATTGCCTTGTTTTTAAATGCGTGAATTTCTTAATCAACACGCAGTGCTTCGCGGATGGATGTGTTAATTAATTTTTTCTAGTTACAGCTTATGGTTCGAAATTATTTGTAGTTAAGATGAATCGACTTATCTCACGAACAATACATAATTACGAGTATTACGATCTCTGTGTATGCAGCGTCGCCGGGCAAACTTCCGCTGAAGTGGATGGCGCCAGAATCGATCAACTATCGGCGTTTTACATCGGCCAGTGACGTCTGGATGTTCGGTAGGTTACGTCTTCCATCCCGCGCATGCACGGATCGTTAAAGTAAAATAAGCATTAAATTAATCAAGCACATGTTCCAGTTTCGACAGACAACGTTATATGCGTTATAGACGTAGCGTAAGTGTGAAATAGTTGTTACAAAAAAGTGAAATGATAACTCCGCAAAGATTTCCGACTGTGCGATACATGTAATGATAAACTCTCACTCCCTGCTTACATTAATACTAGTATTGTACAAGGTTCGGGTATTGGCCCTATGTTATATGCTGTAATGGAAAGTGATTTACGCACGCTCTCTCCTAAGAATATTGT
>Ga0209780_1004196_pt1 | contig 11027 bp, 8 predicted proteins | sample WorMetexBAHAMAS2_FD_187384 | JGI IMG/M metagenome (GOLD analysis project Ga0209780, IMG submission 187384) | Marine gutless worms symbiont microbial communities from Max Planck institute for Marine Microbiology, Germany - Inanidrilus exumae... | ecosystem: Host-associated > Annelida > Digestive...
ATATATAATTATACATCGTAATGCACGTATAAACACAGCAAACTCGGCGAAGTGCGCATTGGCGATTGCCGACGAGCAAACACGACATTCCACAATAGTAAGGCACACATTGAAAAAATGCGCTCAAAAATCTATGCTATCGGATTGCCAAGTGCCGTTACGCTGGACGGAGTTTTCGACGGAGGCGGAGATTCTCCAGTAGGTCAACAGAGTCACGTGATTCGTTGCAGTGGCGGTAGTCTTGCAGCAGCTGCGGCGTAAGCTATTCGTGCGGAAGGCAGAGATGACGGTGGCAGCGTAATGAGTCAAGTTAACTGTCGCCGCTCCAAAGTATGTGTGACACTGACACGTTTAAACCGAAAACTAAGTGGCGGAAGGGAAGGGAGGGCGTCAGCTGGCGATCTAATGCTTGTAATGCCGGCGACTTAACACTGACAAGATTAAAGACTATTGACGCAATAAACAACTTTGCGGCTGATCTTGAATTACGATACACCTTGAACAACGGCAGTCTGTCGCCCTGTGCGCTCTCCTCTCTCGTCTCTTCTCTTCATCTCCCTTCCCTATCTCCTCCCGGTTTATCCTGTTCACTCAGTTTTCGGCTGGCTCGCTTACGCTCGGACAAACAGGTCGAAATTTAAGTAGTAGAAAATACTCAGCACTGCAATGTTGGCCTCGTATTGATTCGGCACTGTTTGCATAGAACCACTGGCCCAGTCTGCATGCCAAAACGTAAGCAAAAACTTCAGTTTCAGTTAACTCAATTCTGACCTCGTTTTTTGTTATAAATTTTCGTTGAAGTTTTTCGTATAAAAAATCTTAATTCCATTTTCGTTAAACAATAATCTTAGTTGAAATTCGACTCTCGTTAACGATGATATCACTCGAAGAATTTCTCTATGAAACTAGAAATGCGTAAAGAAAGTAAAAAGCAAAGTAAACAGTGTATAGCAGTTAGCATCAACTTAGCTTTCACCGCAACGAGAAACTCACATGCCATATGGGATTACACAGCGTTACCTGCCACCCGGCAGTGGTGAGAATCCTGCCTTTACCCCCAGCCGAAGCAGGTACTCGATTTAGCCACCCCGGAGGGATGCAAGGCTGAGTTGACCTATGTTACGTGAAAAACGGACTAGCCGGGAATTAAACCCGCGCGACCTGTAAATCGCAAGCCACCATGCAACACAGGTTACAGGACTATACGTTACGTTCTGCGTGGCAGAACCTAACGTGTAGCCCGCGAGGCATACCAATGACCCCCCTAGCGAATAACTGAAACAAAACTGAGTACTGATCGCCCCAGAAAACTCAGTACTTATGCCGAAAGTCCTAGCAGTGGCTTGGTAGTCAAACTGCTTATCGACGACGGGGTGTACGCATTTCACCCTCTTAAACTCTGGAGTTACTGGACCACTGGACCGAAGTTCACCAAATGTTTACACGATGTACCAGATCATTGTAAATAAATATTTTAAAATTTGAAGTGCAATTTTACAATCTGTTTCCAAATGCTAGGGCGACGAATAAAGGTAAATAGGCCGATTTTGCCAATTTTAACGCTAAAATTGGTTGCCATAGCAATGTCCCTTGAGCGATCGGAGATAAAATGTCTCTTCCGTAATCTACTATCAAATATCTACCAAACGGCGAAAATTTGTTAAAAATGGGTCAAGTTGATCCTGAGATAATTTGTCTCAAAGGATTTTTCAAGTGAGGGAGGTGCACGCTGACGACCCTCTTAAACTCCCGAGTTACTGGACCTAAGTTTACCAAATTTACAAAGAGTGTAGCCAGATAATCGCAGATGAACTTTTAAAAATCAGAATGGCGATATCACTATCCGTTTCGGAATGCCAGAGCTACGAATAAAAGTGAATAGTCCGATTTTGCCAATTTTGACTCTAAAATTGGTTATCATGGCAACGCCCTTTGAGCCATCAGAATAAATGAGGTCAAATCGGCAATCTACGATCAAATAACTATCATAATTATTATGGCAAAAATTTGGTGAAAATCGGTTCAGTAGATCCTGAGTTTTTATTGCTCAAAAGTTTACTTTTTAAAGAAGAAATTAACGCAAGCAGAACATATAGTATAGCCCGCGGGGCATGCATGCAGCGCGGGCTAAATATTTCTTTCTGGTAAATTCCTCTTCCCATGTCATCGTCATCGCCTTGAACTTCAGTTTTGGCGTTGCGTGATTTAAAATTTACAGCTTTGACGTAAAATGATATCGATTATTATTTATTAGATTAAGGGAATCCTTGATCTCCTTAGTTAAGTTACTAGCGTTTATTTTTCTTTTACTTGTTATTGTTTATGTGTTATTACATGTATATTTCTCTCTACCTTTTTGGTGAATAAAGATGAATAATAGAAGCTGTTGAAAGTTACATGTAGGCTACAACACTGTACAGAATACAGGCTTAAGTTGCTACTTTGAGCATGCGAAGCGTTACTGCTGTAAATTAGCGGTGAGGAGCCCGAATGTACTGTAACAGAGATCGGCCAACTGGAGATTTGTCGTCGCGTCCATAGCCAACGAAGCCAGCATGGTCGCTTGAATAACACTGATGACAAGATGTCACTCACAGCTGTTGTTCGTCGTGCTTGCTTCTACAGACACTCGACCTGAAAGACACCTGCCGCACTCTCCGTTAAGGCGAATTTACATCTGCTTATGCGCGTTCTCGCTCCACAATATTTAAAATTGCATTGCGTAACGTCAACGTCTGCCAACGCTCTGAGCAAAGCGCCGTGTTTACTTCTATAGCCGTGCAATTCTCGATATGCAGTACTTTTTGTGACAATACTTAGAGTCTGACAATGTGTCCACAGAGTCTAAATATCACGTGACCGTTCCTTTATCAAATACGCTGAATTTTGTGACAGAGCTGCACACTGACATTTGACCTTCTGATCTCAACAGAGCGTACAGAGATACACTTGCACGAAAACTAGTCATTCAAATTTTTTATGGCAGTATGTTAATCGACATTGTCAAGCGCTGAATATTTGGCTGGCTTCAGTGAATGGTACGCTGTCACCAAATCCGTAAAGACATTTTATGTTTGACTGTCATATATAAGAGACCTTCAATGCTTGCTTCGAATTTTAAGTCATGGAATATTTCATTAATTGCAACTTGAAATGGTGCTGGAAGATACTGATCTCATGGTTACAGACCGTTAACATGAAATCCTATATTGTAAGCTGTTGGTTACAATAAACTAATAGTAGCAGTGAATAGTACTATGAGTAATAATGTTCATGGTGACTTTTACTTTAATCGAAATTAAATGTAAATATCCTCACATCAAATGTCCCATGTAAGATTAATTACAACATATAGGTTTTTGTCGTGTAACTAATTTTACCAGCTATTTCATGTTCAAAAACATGTTGACAATAAAACGAGGTGTCATGACGTATTTATACGATAGCTAAACTTTTCGTTTCAATTTATACTTGGAAATTTTATCCAAGCTCGAAATCGCTAACTGATAAGTGTTAAAACGGTGAAATTAATATATTCGATATTCTGCAATAAGTGATAATCGTCTTACGCGCCCTGATTCTTCTAAAGACCTTGGCGATATATAAACCATTTACTTACTTACTTACTTACTTACTTTATTATTCTTCCTACGGTTATGGTGATTTATTAAACCAGATGGAGGCACAAATTAAAAAGCATACATTCAAAACAAGTACAAGCAAACACAGATTTATACTAAAGTACAAAAAAACTACAAAGAAACCACAAATCTTAACCCAAACAGCAAACTTGATGTAATGGTTACTTTCGTATAGTGAGTTTGTATTGTCAAATTGCGAGAGTTCTAAAATCATAAAACATAATATATCGAACGGTTATGTGTACGTTATGGAGGATGGTTGGCCGAATGGCGAGTGCCGGATGTCCGGAGATAGGAGTTAACTGCTGCTGCTGCTGCTGCTGCGCTGAAACTGTCTCCATGACGTCGGCTGCGCGGGTCTCGTGCGCCGCATCTGGGCAGAGGCGGCGTTCGATGCATCGAAGCGCAGTTCAATCATTTGGTTACGTCATCGTGAGCAGTACAGTTGCGGCGACCGACCGTCTGCGTGCTCTTGATCGGCGGACGCTGCGTAAATTGTACAGATAGACCTAACAAGCGCCGTATGGCTAATATGATTTGATTGCGTCGGCGCCGCGTAACGAACCAATGCGTGCCTACTCTCCGGCGCCGCTGTAACCACCGCCGACCGACTCGTTGCTTGCACGCACTTGTCGAACGAAAGGACACAACACTCGCGCGCGTTTCAATAGCTCGACAACTGTCGATGCTGGTTGAAGTGGAAGGTTTACGGCGTCGGAGAACACTGTAGTAGCCGTCCAGGCAATCGATGAGCGTGACAACGCTCTCCCATCGGCTCGTTCATGCGTGAGTTAACCGATGGCTGTGGTATATGATGTCGACCGCCAGCGAGCCGAGTTTGCTTACAGTACCGACGCCGACAGCGACTGCATGGTCAACAGTTGTGACTTGTGAATAGTGTAAGGTTGGTGCGTAACGTCTCTTTTACAACCATCATAATAACTGTACTAGCCTATAGAAATAAGCTCGCACAAATGCATAGAATAGACGCAATTAACCCATTTTAGATCAGTGTTTCCAAAATAGCTACATTAATTCAGGGATTAGATGTCAGGCTGGCTAACCGACCATTTTTAGTTTTTGACTTTAGGGCACCTGGTGCTCAGCGTTCAGCGCCAAAGTACCCGAAAGTCAAAAACTAAAAATGGTCGGTTAGCCAGCCTGGCATCAAATCCCTTAGTCACTGTAACCCATTTTGGAACTCTGAGCAAAAATGGGTTAAACGCACAAATTGAGCTCCGGGTCAACTAAAACTGCGGGACCGGAAAATGAGGGACCGAATTTTTGCACTGGTGGAAAATGGAGTCCTGGAAAATACGGGTCCGAATACGGTATTAAAACATATTCATAAACGAAACGTTATTTAGCATGTTTATATGTTATGTTAAAATTTTTATTGAATGTATTCGCCATTTTACAAAATATATAATACGCGTACTTTTTATCACACATCAGCACAAAACATTTATCTAGAGTTCAGGTCAGGTCTGTTAGTGCTTATTGTATTAAAACGATTGAAACGATCATCAACCAATCAACGCTGCATGGCAGAATAAGGATCTCGTTTTTTCCAATACCAATGATCTTTGTGAAATTCCAGTGGGGTCATCCCAACAGAGACGCCTAATGCGGTTGTGATGACCAGTCGAAAATTGTGTGCCCGAGACGCCTGTGATGATCTGGTTCGACGACGGTGCATGTCGTAGCGATATTGCGGTGTCGACAATAGTATTTAACCATGGCTACGGCGCGAAAAAGGACTGATAAAAGAATTCCAGCTAAGATATGGAAACTGCGCAGCGCCAACAAGTTGCTGGAAAACAGGAGAAACTGGTTACATCGATCGATGGAATCGAACGACAACATCGGTGCTATCGGCGAGCTGGTTGTCAGCGAAGAAGATGCTCCGCGGAAACACCGAGAAACCAGCGTTCGTCGCTCATCTATCAGCGGTATCATCAGCATCGACCTCCGTCCGAATAAGTGTCGTGCACAGGAACTGTTGTTGTCAGGCCAACACCCGTGTACCTGGCGAATGACATCAACCTCATCGCCGACAGTGGTTGTCGTTTGCTCCGATCAGCTTTCGCCAGGACATGCGTCATCCCACGAACACACAAAAGTTTCGGCGACAGAGGCTTCGCTGCTGCGGTCCGGTGTGTATGGAACAGTCTTCCGTCTTGCTTGCGTCAGAACATCAGTTACGAACTGACCGCAGCGACGTGCTGTCCGTCTGTTCTGCACACGACAGCTCCAGCGGAGTTTCTCCGCTTTCGTGCTCGACTTTATAAAATAATTCAGCGATGTGAAAGTATTCATCGTCGAGCCGCCGAACAACACGCGGAATGACCGCCAACTTGGCGTCACCACTGCAGCCTGGTCCTAGATGTACGAATATCACAACAGCTGCTGCCATCCATTAGCAATACCACCAATGACGTAGTTGTGTTCCAGCATAACAACGCGTCAGCTCACTCTGCATAAGACAGTAGCGCTGCTAACCCGTGAAATGCCAGCATTCATCGGACCTGAACTTTAGCACCTAACAGTCATGGCCTCAATTCCGTATACTTGTGCCTGTTATCTTTATATATTTTACTTCGCCCCATAACTGGCAGAAAGTAATGGCAGCCTACCGCCGGGTGGATGACTTAAGTACACCTGGATCAGCTCCGGGCCCAACGCTCGGTAACGAGTATGGGAAGACTATACCTTTTCTTACCATAAGAGTATTGCGAAGTATTGCGATAAGCGTGTCTGTATGTATGTATGTTTGTTTGTTTGTTTGTCCGTCTGTCCGTCCGCTCGCATATCTCAACACCATACACCCAAGTTTACCAAATCTGCTGTACTTGTTGCATGTGGCCATGGCTCGGTCCTCCTCTGACTGCAGTGCAATACGTTAGGTACTTCCGGTTTCGTGGATGATGTCATGTTTTCATATAATGGATCGAATACGCCAGAATCAAAGATGACGCGTATATGTTTCGTCAAGTTCGCCAGGTGGCGGCACGGCATCGGGAGCGGAGTCTGCCGTCTCCGTCTGCATCTTGTCTGTCCTGCATATTTACCGGCAAGCAGAAGTAAAGGTAAAAAAGTACATAGCAGCAGGTAATGTGGAAATGCAAAATACAAATAATATCACAAATTCAAAGTTGGATGAAATTGGGCCGTGCAGTTCGAGACATGTGGAAACGCCGGCAGGATACAAACAACGGTGTTGTGCTATATGTGTTTTTGTATCTCAGACACTGGACGTGAATCGCTGACATGGCTCAAAACCAGCTCAACGACCTTATGGAAGAGCGAGTCTATCCGCTCGTTACCTCCATCAAAGGATTTTTCGGCTCATTCGGGTAAGTATTTCCCGGGTGTCGAAAGTGTATTAATTCGCTTAATGTCAACGCGTAACGCCGGACCGTTTCTTCCGAGCTACTCCGTTTTTATTTTTAGTTTTCCTTATTTTTTCGTTTCTGTGCCGTGCGCTGCATTAAGCTGGCCATCTCGTCAGCTTTTGAGAGATATACCGTGTCGTATCGTACCGTATCGTAACTGGCGAATGAAGACGCCAAGCTGTTTGTGACGAACGTAATAATTTCTTTTTGTCATTGTTTATGTTTGTGCATCCAGCAAGACAGTTGGTTCCCACGACGTTACTAAATTACGCTCTGTTTATCACACTGGCCGTGTCTAGCGGAAAGCATAATGTAACAGTCTGGCGTCCGTCCGTCCGTACGTCTGTCTGTCGGTCCCATCTGCATACTCACTGTGGATCACCAGGGCACAGAATGCGACGCAGCCAGCGTATATTTCAGCCCAACAATAACGAGGACCGACATACGTGTTTAAATTACCGAACACTCGAAGTCAAATCCCGCTAACAGTTTCATTATGATACAAGACAGACCAACAGAGGTGCTGGGTGGAATTCAATCTTCTCTGCCAAGGAAATATCCAGAATGGGTTCCATAAATGTGTTCATATTTTATGAAGTGCACAATTAATCAGAGAAATAAAACATTATCGCAGTGACGCACTTGGCGTAGATAAGCGAAAATGAATTGAGTGAACAGAAATAGACAACAAGTAATCAACTCAGGCAGAGACTATGAACATGCAGATAGGAGCACTTTTAATGACGAGAAGCTCCGAAAAAGCGATGTCAGACATGAATGAAATAAACCGAAGCATAATGGCAACTCGTTTTCCTGTAGAGGTGCTAAAACCACAATATTCCGCACCTGTAGAAAAAACCGCAGAAGATATTATGAAAGACCAGTTATAACACCAGCTGCAGCACACTTTAAACCACATTCCATAGAAAGATGAGTGTGATAATGCTGTTGATATTCTAACTACGTCGTTTGCATTTTTGTGCGATGTAAGCGGCATTCGGGCCCTTTTGCTTTTATTATTAAATAAATAAACGATGTTCTTACAATTACCATCAGGACATGTAATATTGCGTTTACTCGGCGGTATTTTGCACCGATGAAGGTGCGGAGCACACCCACAAGTGCTTACCTAGGTCGATGCAGCAGTGTGAATTTGCGACATCAAAACCGCGAAAATAGTGAATATCTTATAAATTTTGCATAGATATGGAAAATCGCGCATATCACAATCTTTTCAAAATCATACTTATGTGCTTCTTAATGGTTTGTTATTTTTGTCATAGACGTGAAGTGTATGATTCAAAATATTTGCTATTTTAAATCGTCAGTTAACGAAGCTTCTCACTAGCTATCTGGCGTATTTGGTCTAATGCTGATGGCATACTAGTTTCTAGCATTCGTGCGTGAAGTTGTTCAAAGAGTTGTTCATGTGATAGCGGCAATGCCCATGGAATGCGACAAAAAACAACAGCTCTGCAAACTGTGAGATATTCTGTACGAAGCTTCACTTTTCGTCGTATCAGTTATCAGTTATCAGTGTCTGCTGTAAAGGTGATAAACCGGCGACAGCGACGGACGAACGGTTCGATTGCGTTTCGTCGACACGGTACACTCCAGCGCGTCAGCGCGGCATTTACAACGCGACATCTCGCGAGAGTTAAGTGGCTGGACGGATGTCTGGTGCTCGGCGGACTCGACTGGGGGCCTTCTCGACAGTGATGTCATCAGCGTCGGCTCGACTCCACACACACACACACACACACACACGCACTGCTTGTGAGTTCCCGCGAATAACCGCTGTAAACGACACCCAGCGGCCTCGAGGCGCATCAATCAGTGTTTTCTGTAGTGCTGCACGGACGGACAATATCTGTTTCACGGTGTGTTGAGTCCACGTAGAGTGCCAAAACCTAGAAATATATATTCTAAATCACCACTCGGTTACCACTAGTGACATTTCACAGTTACTGAAGTCAACAGCTGCTATTAACAGCCTCTGCTGACGCCTCGTGACCTTCACCGCGCTGCGATATCAACATAACTGTTTAGCACTTTTGAGCGCATAGGAAATATCTGCATTTCTTTATATATGCCAGGTCAACTTAGCCTGACCATTCATTTATGGATAGGCGCGATGAGTAGCGGCCAAAGGGCGGTGACACTCTGCAGCTGGGAAGGTAACCGCCGGCCTGGCGGAGAGTAATGGCAGATGACAGCCGCAGCCAGTTGTGCACGTATGTACATGACTAACGTCACTCGCGGGCTGTTTGCCTTGAGACCGACATTTACGTCCTGGACTTTCTTTACCTTTACCTATATTATTTATTTATGCCTATGGCTATAGCCTTTACTTTGAGGAAACAAGAATAACAATAATGCAACTTCCCTTTCCAGCTGTTATACGTTTTCAACGCAGTTTTGCTTCCATCACAGTTTCGTCGATGAGGTAGCATGGATTGATATCGCCGTTGACAACATTTCGTAACTGATCCTAGTTTTGTTATCTCTCAGGATCAAAAAAATAACTAGGTGTCGCCCTAATGAGACGTAACACGACTGGCCGCCGTGCAGTGTCGGCCACCCAACCGCTCACGCGCCCGGCCGCCGGCGCGCCGACCGTTTACGCGCCCGGCGGCCGGCCGGCCCGCCCGCCAGCAGCGTTACAGACGACGACAGACGTCAGCCAGCAAAACAATACTGGCCCATTAGGCGGGCCAGCAATAAAAGTGTTGGCTGTTGAAAATGCAGAGGCGATACTATGCAATAATTCGCTGTAGTTTTATTACAGTTTGCGGTTTGTTACGCATCATTGTAGGTGCATGGTACTGAAGGCAAACTTTCTTTTTCCATTTCTCCGTCTAATACATTAATTAGTAATTTAATTGATCGATTGATTCGATCAATTAATCAGTCAGCAGTCAGTCAGTCAGTCAGGTAAAGAAACATTAAACATTGACAATTTTCGCCGCTTTCCTCGTTATTGATCGACACTTGTGCCGCTGCAAAGTATTGATCACCATTTAGGAACGCAAGTCAACGCGCTCGACGTTTAGGGCCACTCAGTGTAACAACGATATGAATACATGAATACCGTACTACGATCAAGTAACATCCGTTAGACAATGATTTATCGTTGTTGCACTTATACTAACAGGTCTAATCATGTATTAACATGCATGGTGGCAGGAAGGTCGGCTTAACAGACACAAAGCTATTAGGGCTCATTCACACTGACGCGAATAATTCGCGCGAACAGTTTGTGCGAACACGTAGGCCTCTTGACACCGATGCGATCAAATTAAGATCGGCGTACGCGACATTTAGTCATAAATATTGCAAAATAAAGGCGCATTTTTGGTCAGTCGTTATCAGTATAACGACTCTTCAGCGGTGAAGTTTTCTATTAAGCAGCATTCACACTGCGCGGCTCGGCACCGTGCAGTTTTAAGTTTGTTTATGTTAAAATACATTTTAAAACGTCATAGAACTGTATATCTCACAAACCTGCTTTTTCATCGTGTACACCAGGTTGATCGGCGACCTTCTGCCATGCCTTCTCCTTCCTCATCACGTCTTTATACGCTGTCGAAAGGTACAGAAGTTCGCATTTTAATGCATTCTATCAGCCTTTCTGTATCTAGATTCACGACATCAGCTGTGGTTAATATTCATATAGCACGTGACTTGCATAATTAGCGCAGTGCAGTGCCGTACGGCACACAGTGTGCATGCGGCTTTAGAGTATTTATAAACGATAAGGCGCTTGAACAGCCGCAAACTGTTTCTGTTAATTCTTAAATTAGCGATTATACTGCTGGATCACAGGCTGCGCGGTAGCGCCAGCCCTGTGTTAACGGCCATTGCCTTTGTCAATGGGAAAGGGCAAGTTTCGACCCCCACAGAGTCGACACCCCTCAACCGATCACCAAACAATTTGTCACAGGTGATTACGTCGGCGACCCCTACGGCTGTGCCAAATTAGGTGTATATC